>OCTX011855965.1_pt1 | contig 35345 bp, 38 predicted proteins | sample 1539691 | NCBI WGS metagenome assembly OCTX01 (sample SAMN02144231, study PRJEB22623) | gut metagenome | biome: sheep rumen | host: Ovis aries | place: New Zealand
GAATAATTTAATAATTTTTACCTTTATTGCCTCATATTTATAAGGTGATTGTTGTATCTTGTGCTGATAAAAATAACTGCTCTTGGATATCTGAAGTTTTGCAAGAAGCAGTGACAATGCATATTTATTCCTTAGGGCATCGATCATCATTGTCTTCTCTTTCTTCAAAGCAATGGTGAAGTATTTCAAGTTTTGTTTCCAGCGATGGATGAATCCTATGATCTGGTGAATTAGTAAAACTATATTCCTTGTGTTTCTTTTCAATATTTCGATTTTTAATCCAAGTATACATATTCTGCCTGCTTGGATATCCAAGATTATGTATTACCTTAGCAATCGAGCCTGTCTCATCATACAATTGGAGTGCTTTCTTTTTCTCTTCCTTAGTAAATGACATTTTTATCCCTCCCCGTCATTCCAGGTCCAAGAATTTGTCCGCACCCCCTTTCTGTAATTCTTGTGTGGAAACTCGGACTAGTAGGCGTAGCGATTAGTACGGCTATATCTGTAGTTTATCGGTTATTAGCGTTAGTTATATATACAAGTAAACATATTTTGCATCGACCAGTATTAAAGTTTCTAAAGAATTTTATCAATTCTATTTTTACCATTGTTATTTCTTACGCTGTAATTAATAATTTTATTGGTATTCAAACGTTTACTTTTATAAATTGGTTTATTTTTGCCATAAAATCCGTATTAATTGTGCTATGTATAGTATTTATTAATATACTAATTGTAGATAGAAAACAATTGAATGTAATAAAAAGTCTATTGATCAAGAGAAAGAAGGCCTAAGATGAAGACATACGATCCTCAAACATTAAGAAAAGTTCAAGATATTGAATTAATGATACTGAAAGAGTTTGATACGTTTTGTCATAATCATCATATTGATTATGCACTTGTAGGTGGATCAGCATTGGGTGCTAAAAGACATGGAGGATTTATACCATGGGATGATGATATTGATGTTATGATGAACAGAAAAGATTACGATCAATTCTTAAAACTTGCTGAAAAAGAATTATCTGATAAGTATTTTATTTTAGACTATGATCATAATCATAACTATCCTTCTATGAATGCTCATTTATGTCTTAAAGGAACAAAATTTGTTCCTGATGATGCAAGAGAATTAAAGGATGCTGGTATTTTCCTTGATTTATTTTGTTTTGATAATATTCCTGAGGAGCAAAAACAAATGGAATATCAAGCTAAACATGCGTGGTTCTGGGGGAAGTTAATGATATTGATAAAAGTAAAAGAACCAACGCTTTATTACTACGGCTTTAAACGAAAAGTTCTACGTTTTATTCTTAAATTAGCTTATTGTTTCTTTAAGATTATTCGTTTAAGCACTGAGAAATGTTATAAGAAAGCCTGCTATTATAGGGATTTATATAGAAAAGAAGAAACAAAGCGCTTTTCATTTATGTTCGATCCTAGCCTTTATACATCTATTCTTAATAAAGATGATGTATATCCTACAAGAAGAATGAACTTTAATGGCATTCAGGTTAATGTTCCACATAAAATAGAAACATACTTGGAAACTAGATATGGTGATTATATGACTCTACCTCCTAAAGAAAAGCAACATAATCATCTTCCTTATATTCTAGATTTTGGACCATATAAAGATTATATTTTCGAAGAACGCCAATGAAGGATCACAGCTATTACATGTAATAATTTTAATATTGACGTTAAGAAATAACTCTCTTAAACATTTCTGTTGATGTATTTAATTATATTAATTATTAAAGCAGTAAGAATGCAAATGAAAAAAGCATTCTTACTTTTTTATAATGTCTATTTAAAAAAGCAAATATAACACACTTTGTCAACTATTTTTCATTGTGTGAAATTATGTTATTATAATTGAAATAAGCGCTTACATTTAATAAACTAATAGACAGGAAAAGATATTAACAGGAGGAAAATGAAGGATGATTAATATCAAGAGAGTACTTGCAATAGCAGCTGCTACTATGCTAAGTGTGTCTTCTCTAGCAGGAGTCCCAGTTCATGCAGTAGATGCAGCTGTGAATGCAAAGCTTTATGGTCGTGTAGAAGACAATGGTCAAGCTATCTACAAGGCAGTTATCGATTATGATAATGTAAAGGTTGTTGATCCGAAGGCAGAAGATTTTACAGTACATGTCAAAGCAACTACTGAAGGAAAGAGAGATGCTGATGATACAGCTTATGGTGATTTTGACAAAGACAGAAAGATTGTAAAAGTAGAATCTAATGGTAATCAAGTAGAGATTTATTTTGATGAAGCTGATGGTGCTGCAGGAACATTGTCATATCTTGCAAAAGGTGCTAGAAATATTCCATCAGATATAACTTATACTATTACACAAAATAATCCATTATCACTTACATCAATGGATGGAAGAGAACTTGGCTCTCAAGTATTTGAATATAAAGTTGATAATACTGTATATGATGACGAAGTCGCTAAATTCAAATCTATTAAGGTTGATAATGGTATTAATTATCAGTTCTATGATGCAGGAAAAGATGCTGATTCATTAATTGTATGGTTCCATGGCAATGGCGAAGGTGACTATAGACAGTCAGGAAATAATATTGCTCAGGTTTTAGCTAACAGAGGTACAGTGGCATGGGCTACTGATGAAGCACAGAGTATTTTTGGTAAATCTCATGTAATGGCATTCCAGGCACCTGATACTTGGTATTATGCGAATAAAGATAACTTGTTAGAAAAGGCTTATAATGAGATTCAGGAAGTTGTCAGTCAAAAAGGCGTAAATCCTAAGAAGATTTATGTATCTGGATGCTCTGCTGGTGGATATATGACAACAAGAATGTTGATTAAGTATCCAAATTATTTCAAAGCAGCAATGATTAACTGTCCAGCTCTTGATGTTGCTTCAAAGCGTGGTGGAGAAACTCCAACTGATGAAGAATTAGAATCACTACTTAAATCATCAACAGCTATTTGGCTTGTTCAGGGAGAAAATGATGGAACAGTCAATACAGATGATTGTGCAGCACGTATTTTTGATACACTCATTGGTACACAGGAAATTAAAACAACAAGAGTTGATCAGGAATTAGATTCTGGATTTACTACATATGAAACACCTGATAACAAATATAAACTAACATTATATGATACAACTGACACTGATCGTACTAAGGCTAAGTTAAAATTTGGTGAAGACTTTGATCAGGATGGTGTTAAGACACAGGTAGAGTTTAGTAATCACTGGTCTTGGATCTATACACTTAGAAATAATCCTAAGGCTGCAAATGGTGATCATATTTGGAATTGGGCAGCAAACTACAAACAACCTTCACAAGAAGAAAATAAACCAACACCAACACCAGAACCTAAGCCAACACAACAACCTGAACAAAAACCAACAAATAACCAAACACCAACACAAAAACCTGAAACAAAACAGCCAACTAAAGCATCTAATACAAAAACAACAAAGAAAGCTGTAAAAACAGGTGATGCTACAATCGTATTACCATATGTATTATTAGTTATTATTGGACTAGCAGGTATGCTTGCATTCAAAAAGAGACATAATTAAAAAGAGTTCCAAAATGAACTCTTGAATATTATTGAGTTGATTCTCTACGTACTACCTTGATAGGTAGTACGTATTTTTTTTGAATCTCTGAGGAATCATCTTTCTTAATCAGTTGCAATAAAAGATGACATGCAGTATATGCTAGTTTTTCAGTATCTTGGTGAATCGTAGATAGGGATGGTATGGACATGGATGAAATAAAGATATCATCAAATCCTATTATCTTTATTTGTTGTGGTACTTGAATATGATTATTCTTTAATGCTGCAAGAGCACCATAAGCACGCCAGTCATTAGTCGCAAAAATACCATCAAATTTTATGCCTTTTTTTATTACTTTATCTATTGCGCTTGCGCTATAAAAGATATTCTAGGCATTAATAAACAAGAAGATGCAATTTTATATGATGAAAGAGGATATAAAAACCCTTATTGCCCAGCAAATGAATGGGGATGGCAAATAGATGCCAATGGATTAAGATATTCTTTAATCGATTTCTATAGTCGATATCATAAACCACTATTTATTGTTGAAAATGGAATTGGCATAGATGAAAAAATCATTAATGGTAAAGTATATGATGATGAGCGTATTATTTATTATCAAAAACATATTACAGCAATGAAAGAAGCAATAGAACATGATGGTATAGATGTCATTGGTTATTTAGCTTGGAGTCCTATTGATTTTTTAAGTAGTCATAAGGAAATTAGAAAGAGATATGGCTTTGTTTATGTCAATCGTGATTATGAAGAAATAAAAGATTTGAAAAGATATCGTAAGAAATCATTCTATTGGTACCAAAAAGTCATACATTCTAATGGAACATATCTTGAAAATAATATAGATTATTAACCTGTTATAAGAGCTCATCCATATTGTTAGGATGAGCTTTTGCACGCTAAACTTTAGTGAAAATGTTTAGTTCATCTTAAGAAATTGATACGATTATATGAATCAAATTCTTGAATAAAGATGACATATGTGATATTTTACAAGAGCATTCTGTGTTGAAAAAAATACAGTATTATATTTTCAACTATAGTTTGTGTTCTATTGCTATGGAATGGGAAATAAGCATATGGACTGGTATTACGTGGGGATAACTAAAATATTTGGGGAAATAGTGAATTAGATAAATATTTTAGATGTTTTCACGTGTCGTAAGATACGTGTACGATAGAAGGAGTATATGTGTCTTACATGTACTTCTTTTTTCTTTTAAGGATGTGATGGAATGTACAAAAACTGGTATGCCGTACAGGTAAGAACTGGAAAAGAAGATAAGTTTGTGGAATGGTGTGAAAAGAAAATAGATCATCAAGCATACAAAGATATCTTTATTCCAAAAGTCATGATGGCAAAAAAATATCAAGGAAAATGGCATGATGAAAAACGTGTCTTATTTCCTGGTTATGTATTTGTCATAACAGATCAAGTAGAAGACTTGTTTCAAGAACTTAAAAAGATTCCTGATCTTACAAAGATGTTGGGGGAATATAAAGGAGAAATATTCCCAATATATTCTAAAGAAGTACAGTATCTTCTTAAATATGATCAAGAAGGACATGTTGTCAACATGTCCACTGGATATATTGAAGGAGATAATATTATTATTACTGATGGTCCTCTTATGGGATATGAAGGATCAATCAAGAAGATTGATAGACATAAACGTATAGCTTATCTAGATTTAGAAGGTTTTGAGGATATTACAAGTATCAAAGTTGGCCTTGAAATTATCAGTAAGAATTGAGACAAAAGTGTAGTACTTTTAATTGTCGCTTTGTCGCGTTAAAAGAAATGCATGGTTAGGTTTTGAATGTCTGCTTTTAAAGCGGATAGGCGATGCCTGTCCAAATGCATGGAATAAGGGAGGATATTGGGAAATGCGTGTAGTTCTTATGTCGTCTATGGAAGTAGGTGACTGTCATGGATGAAATGGAATTAAAGAGAAAAAAGAGCTGGGTAAAGCATTATGATTTTATCTTAGCTGATTTCATTGTATTACAGATCTCTCATATATTAGCTAACTTAATTAGGTATCGTACAAGTAGCTATGGTGGGATGGGATATGCTTTTAACCTACCTATATTCAAAAATGAAGTTATTTTTCTAACGGTTTGTTTAGTTGCTTCTATTACATTTGGTGATCCATATAAGAATGTTTTAAAGAATTCTAAATATGTAGAATTCATTAAAACATTCAAACATACATTAAAAATGGCAATGGTGAACATTGTCATGATTTTTTTCTTACAATTAGGAAATGACTCTTCAAGATCAGTTGTATCAATGACGTGGGGTATATATTTCATCTTAGAGTATTTCGCAAGACAAATACAAAAAACGTATCTAAGAAAGAAAATAAAGCATTATGGTGCAAGAAGAGCTATGATTGTTTATACATCATCTTCTAATGTAAAACGTGTTATGAATAATTTAGTTACTAAAGAATATGTAGGTTACTTTGTTTCAGCTATATTCTTGAGTGACTATGATGGAAGTATTCAAGAAGTTAGTGGAGTCAAGGTTCTCGGTGATGAAGATGATATGATTAAATATGCTTCACATAACTGGGTAGATTCGGCATTGGTCGCTATGCATGATCGCAAAAAGAGTATCCATTTAAGAGATCTATTTGATGCGATGGGAATAACAACTCATACTATTATTAGTTCAGTCGATACACACCACAATGAATATATTCAGAAGTTAGGTAATTATATCGTATCATCAAATACATATAGATCTATTCCAATCGGACAAAAGATTGTAAAGAGAGTAATTGATATTGTCGGTGGCGTTGTTGGTTGTATAGCTACAGGCATACTTATTCTTATTATTGGGCCAATGATATACATAAAATCACCAGGGCCAATTATCTTCTCACAAAAGAGAATTGGTAAGAATGGTAAATTATTTACTATGTATAAGTTTAGAAGTATGTATATGGATGCTGAAGAACGTAAAAAAGAACTCATGAAACAAAATAAAATATCTGATGGCATGATGTTTAAGATGGAAGATGATCCACGTATTATTGGTTCAGAAAAGAAAGATAAAAATGGTAATCCAAAAGGAATTGGTAATTTCATTAGAAAGACATCACTAGATGAATTCCCACAGTTCTTCAATGTCCTTAAGGGAGATATGTCATTAGTAGGAACAAGACCACCTACAATTGATGAGTGGAATAAATATTCCCCTCATCATAGAAAAAGAATGGCTATAAGACCTGGTATTACAGGATTATGGCAAGTATCAGGTAGATCAAATATAACTGACTTTGAAGAAGTCGTAAAACTAGACAGTGAATACATTGATAACTGGACTATTACTGAAGATTTACATATTATTGTAAAGACATTTACATCAGTATTAGCACATGAGGGTGCTAGTTAGAAGAGGTAAATTGAGGGGGTAAAAGAATACGATTGACAAAAAATACCATCCTTCGGGATGTGTACATAGATAAAAGCACCTTTTTGAGGAAATTAGGTCCGAAGAAGACCGGAGGAGTAAATATTATGAGAAATTACAAAATCGCTGTTGCTGGCACTGGTTACGTTGGTCTGTCGATTGCAACTTTGCTGAGTCAGCATCATCAGGTAACTGCAGTTGATATTGTACCGAAGAAGGTTAAACTGATTAACAATCACAAGTCTCCTATCCAGGATGATTATATAGAGAAATATCTTGCAGAGAAAGAATTGAATCTGACTGCAACGCTAGATGCGAAGGCCGCATACGCCGATGTAGATTTCGTTGTAATAGCTGCACCTACAAATGTCTACGCAACAAACCGTATTGACGTAGCAACGTCGAAAAGAACCTGTTTTGCACACTATATAGGGTGCTAAAATTGGTTGAATTTCACGGCTATATGAACTAAAAATGCCGAAAATACATACAGAATGCTGAACTTTTGACCCATGTGGCACAAAATTGGCACATCTTTTTCAGAAGAATCATAGAAATGGCGGAAAACAGGATAAAATAACAAAAATCTATGAGTTTATCATCAACGTCTAAAACTGCAGTTGAGTACACTATCTGACCTGCTAATGACACCTACATCATAATGGTTTGTTGAGTCATGAAAATTAGAGAAAAACAGATGATTTATACTTCATAAAACTGCTGTTGAGTAGAGAATGGATGGTGATGATAATTACATGTTTTGAGTGGTTGGAGTGAATGATTTGTTCATGATGAATAATGAATGGCGAGAAAAGGACTAGGTAATATATACAGTTTTAACAAAACTCATGCACCGACAGGGCTCAATTCAACAATCCAACACTTAGAAAAAACGTCATTGCAGGGTATACGGGGTTCGATTATATAAAGCAATACTTCGGCTATAGAGAAATAGAGACGAGTGTACTCAACGGATGTTTTATGAAGTAGAAACATGATTGCTGGGGTAATTGGATACGACAGTATAAGAAAACACTTAGCCGCGTGAGCGGCAAAAGGAAAAAGAAATACTATCTTTCGGAATGTGTAGATAGAAAACTAGGTGATATGCCCGATGAGGGCTGGAGGAATTAGAGATGATTATTACGCAAACACCTTTCCGTATGTCATTTTTTGGCGGCGGAACAGATATGGAAAGCTTTTTTAGAGAGCACGGTGGCTCTGTTTTGTCTACCACATTTGATAAGTATTGTTACGTGAACGTTAGACACCTACCACGTTTTTTTGATTACTCTACGGAGTTGTCTTACTCAAAAACAGAACGTGTGACAAATATTGAAGATATTCAGCATCCTGCAATTCGTAATGCAATGAAGATGCTGGATATGCACGAAATTCGTCTTACATATGAAGCGGATCTTCCAGCGCGCTCTGGATTAGGCACTTCAAGTTCTTTCGCAGTTGGAATGCTGAATGCTTTTTATGCGCTGAAAGGCAAATATGCCGACAAGAAAAAATTGGCAGATGAAGCTATTTATCTGGAGCGGAATATGTGCCAGGAGGCGGGCGGCTGGCAGGATCAGATTGCAGCATCGTTTGGAGGCTTTAACCGTATCAACTTCAATGCGGACGGTTATGAAGTTCTTCCTGTGATTATCTCTCCAGAGAGAAAGAAACAACTTAACCAGAATTTGATGATGTTCTTTACCGGCTTTACTCGCTTTTCTTCCGATGTGCAGAAAGCAAATGCTGCAGGTAAAGTCGATAAAACGGCGCAGTTAAAAGAAATGCTGTCGCTTGTGGATGATGCGGAAAAGGTTTTGACGGACAAAGAACATGATCTTGATGATTTTGGTAGGTTGTTGGATCACACATGGAAGCTAAAACGTCAGACAGGATCTGCGGTGTCCACAAATAGCATTGATGAGCTTTACGCAAAGGGTATTGCTGCTGGTGCCTTGGGCGGAAAACTCCTTGGTGCCGGCGGTGGTGGATTTCTTGTATTCTATGTTCGGCCGGAACGACAGGATGCTGTTCGTTGGGCAATGCGTGACCTACTCTATATTCCGTTCAAATTTGAAGATGGTGGAACGCGTGTAATCCATTATACACCAGAAGACTATACACCGAAGGATTAAAAACATGAAAGTAGTGATTATGGCAGGTGGGAAGGGAACTCGTATTTCTTCTATAGCGAGTGATATTCCTAAGCCGATGATAAAAATTGAAGGAATCCCAGTACTGGAGCGAGAAATTGAATGTCTAAAAAAACAAGGATTTAATGACATCATCATGACAGTAAGCCACTTGGGAAATATCATTATGGATTACTTTGGTGATGGTTCTGGAAACTCTCCGGTAACAGGTAAGTCGTTTGGCGTACATATTGAGTACTATTTTGAAAAAGAACCACTTGGCAATGCAGGTGCTTTATTCAAAATTAAGGATAAGTTGACATCAGATTTTCTTCTTCTAAATGCGGATGCGATGTTTGATGTGGATTTCAATCGCTTTGTTGCTTTTCATCGGAAACATGGCGGATTGGTTACGCTCTTTACACATCCGAACAGCCATCCATATGATAGCGGACTGATTGTCGCGGATAAAAATGGCGCAGTCGAAAAGTGGTTGGCTAAGGAAGATGCACGGCCACAGTACTACAGAAATCGTGTAAATGCAGGTTTACATGTTATCAATCCTGAAGTATTGGAACTTTCCGGTATTGATGCCAATGTAGTAGGAAAGATTGGCGTAGAGGGTAAGCCCGTAAAGGTCGATTTGGACCGTCAGTTGTTAAAACCATTGGCAGGAACAGGAAAGATGTTCTGCTATGACAGCCCTGAGTATGTTAAAGACATGGGCACTCCAGATCGGTACTATTCCGTATGTAAGGACTGTGAGGAAGGAAGAATCTTGGCAAAAAATCTAAAACATAAGCAGAAGGCAATCTTCCTTGACAGAGATGGAACAATTAATAAGTACGTTGGATTCCTTAGAAGCATAGATGAGTTCGAGTTGATCGATGGTGTGGCAGAAGCAATCCGTAAAATCAATGAATCCGGTTATCTTGCGGTTGTTGTGACAAATCAGCCAGTTATTGCTCGTGGCGAAGTTTCATTTGATGAATTAGAGGAAATTCATAACAAGATGGAAACACTTCTTGGAAAAGAAGGTGCATATCTTGATGCAATTTATTACTGTCCACATCATCCGCATAAAGGATATGAGGGAGAGCGTCCGGAACTGAAGATAGACTGTAATTGTCGTAAGCCGAAACCAGGAATGTTGCTTAAAGCAGCAGAGGACTTTAACATTGACTTGTCACAGTCATGGATGATTGGTGATGGTGAAAATGATGTTAAAGCTGGTATTAATGCTGGATGCAAGACAGTACTGCTTAGTGATGAAAAGAAAAATTATGGGCAGGATGTAACAGTAAGATCGTTGCTTGAGTTCGCAGAGTCTAGCATGAAATGAGGATAAAATGAACATATTGTGGAAATGGGCACATACTCTCCTTAGTCGGGGGGGTACTGCAGAGGATGGGCAGAGCCTTAGATATTTTAGAACATATACTTTTTGCAAATTCAATTAGCGCAAAGGCTTCAATAGGTGTGGGAACCTATTTTTATCACAGAGGATTAGGATGTTGAGTACATCGAAAATGCATGATTGGCGAAAATTGTACTATTTTTCAACATGTTACATTAGGCAGTAAATGGTCGGGAGGAATTAACGACGGCGGTGTTCCCATTGTTGGTAATCATGTGATGATAGGTGCCGGTGCATGTATATTGGGGAATATAACGATTGGTGATAATACGGTTATTGGTGCAAATGCTGTAGTGACAGATAGTATTCCTCCAAATGTCGTTGTTGCGGGTACCCCTGCCAGAATAATTAAGGAGAAATCGAATGAATGAGATTGAGATACTTGTAAATAGATATCCGGAACTTGCAGTAGCAAAAGATGATATTTTAAATGCGTATCAAATTCTTCGTGACTGCTATAGCCGCGGTGGAAAGTTGCTGGTTGCTGGAAACGGTGGATCTGCTGCGGATGCGGAGCATATTGTTGGAGAATTAATGAAAGGCTTTAAACTCCAAAGAAAACCAGATGCGGATTTCGCAGATAAACTTGTTAGAGAAAACGAAGAACTTGGTACTGTTTTAGCAGAAAATCTGCAAGGTGCACTTCCTGCCATTGCATTGGATGGACATCTGGCATTATCTACTGCGTATATGAATGACTGTGAACCGCTTTTGTGTTTTGCACAGCAAGTGAATGGCTACGGTAAAGCGGGGGATGTATTTTTAGGCATTTCTACAAGTGGTAATAGTAAGAATGTGCTCTATGCGGCGACCACCGCACATGCAAAAGGCATGAAAGTGATTGGTCTGACAGGGGCTAGAAACAGTAAGCTGGAGCAGATGAGCGATGTGTGTATCAAGGTTCCACAGACAGAAACTTATATGATCCAAGAGCTACATTTGCCAGTTTACCACTGCCTGTGCTTGATGCTTGAAGATGTATTTTTTGGAGAAACAAGGAATGAGTAAAGAAAAGACAATATTGTTTGTGATGCCGAGACTTCCATTTCCGGCATCTTCTGGTAGAAAAACATCATTATATCATTATTGCAGAATTCTATCGGAAGAACTGGGCTATAGGTTGGTAGTTGCAGCATTTTTAGAGAGCGGTGACGATCCTGCACAGAAACCGGAATTTATTGATAAATTAATTATACTCCCAAGGGCGTCTGCAAAAAATCGCATATTAGAAATTGTAAAAGATTCTATTCTTTTACGTAAAAAACCGATGCAAGTGGCATTGTACTGGAGTTCTGAAGCCAAAGGGATGGTAGATGAGCTTGTTGCAAAGGAACATCCGCAGTATGTGATTGGAGATATGGTTCGTAGCACCGAATACATAAAGGATGTTGATTCTTTTAGAATTGCAGACTTGGATGATAGAATTTCGCTACGATACAAAAGACAGTTAGACAATGACATTGATGGAATAAATCCATACGGAGCATTTCTTTATACTGTACCGAAAGCTCTGCGGGCAATAATGCTGGCTAGACCTTTAAAGTTAGCAGTAATGAAGAATGAGGTCGCTTTGTTAGAAAAATATGAAAAAGAAATTGGACGGATATGCGAAAAGACAATATTTGTTGCAGAAAAAGAAGTTCAGGAATTTAATCAGGAATTAAAACAGGACAAGGCTGTTGCAGTTCCGATAGGGGTGGATGTGGATTATTTCCATTACCGTGAACCTAAAGCATCAAAGAATGTGGTTGGCTTTTTAGGTGCGATGAGTGTAGCGCATAATGAGAATGCAGCGCGGCATTTTATTTCAGAAATTCTCCCAATTGTTTTGAAAAAGGTTCCGGATACAGTGTTCATGGTTATTGGCGGCGGTGCATCTGAAGAATTGCGCAAACTTGAATCAGAGCATGTGCATTTTACTGGACGTGTAGAGGATGTCCGAAATTATCTGGAACAGTGTAAGGTTTTTGCTTGCCCAATGACATTTGGAAGTGGAATAAAGACCAAAAATCTTGAAGCGATGGCGATGGGGCTTCCGGTTGTAACGACAAGTATTGGAGCAGAGAATATAAACGCTGTGAACGGTAAGGATTGGATTGTTCAAGATGATAGTGCCAAGTATGCAGATAGCATTACTGATTTACTGACAAATGATGCAAAGAGATGTTTAATCGGAAAAAATGGAAGTGACTTTATTAGAAATAGTTTCACTTGGAGTGTTGCAAGAAAGAAATTCGAAGAATTGTTGATAGAATAATCAGGTAGGAAGAGTGTAAACATGAAGGTAAAAAATATTATTATTGTTTGTGATTTTGCAAATATAACTGGTGGTGCTGAGAGAGTAGCTATTACAAGTGCTGTTTCACTTGCAGAGACAGGCAGCAATGTTGTCATGTTTACAGGAAAAGGGCCAGTATGCAGTGAATTGAAAAATAGTGATGTACATGTTATATGTCTGAATCAGGAAGAAGCGATAAAAGACAACAACAGGCTACGAGGAATCGTCAGAGGAATTTATAATGCTTCTGCACAGCAGGCGATGGAGAAGCTATTAAAAGAGTATGATCCGAATGATACTGTTATCCATATGCATGGCTGGTCAAAGGTGCTAAGTTCATCGATATTTATTCCAATTAAACGAATGGGATTTAAAGTTCTTGTGACAATGCATGACTACTTTCTACAATGTCCAAACGGTTGTTGCTATGACTTTCAAAAGAAAGAGATATGTGAAAGAGAAGCACTGAGTGTTGATTGTGTGACGTGTAACTGTGACAAGAGAAGTTACATATATAAACTGTATAGAATTATCCGGCAGATTGGCATGCACAAGCTGGTTAATGGAACAGACTTATATGTGGCATTTATCTCAAAATTTAATAAAAATGTTTCTGAAAAAAGAATTCCATTTCACTATAAAAAAATGATGATTACGAATCCAATCAATGTCAAATTGCAAACAATAGTTCCTGCTAGCGATAATAAAAAGTATTTATATATTGGCCGTTTGTCATATGAAAAAGGGATTGATTTCTTCTGTGAGGGAATCACTAAAGCCGGAGTGAGTGGACTGGTAATTGGCTCTGGTGACAGACTGGAAGATTTGAAAAATAAATATCCAAAGATAGAATTTGTTGGCTGGAAACAACAGACAGAGATGAAGGAGTATATCCTTCAGGCGCGTGCGTTGGTTTTTCCATCGGTATGGTATGAAGGTGCTCCGTTGACTATTCCAGAGGTAATGGGAGGCTATTGCCTGCCATGTATTGTATCAGATTGTTCAGCAGGTAGAGATTACATTGAACAGGAATATAACGGACTGGTTTACTCTGGGAAAAATGTGGATGCACTTTGTGAATCTATCTGTCGTATGGAAAATGATGAGCTTGTAATTAAGTTACAGTCTAACACTGAAAAATATTTCAATAGAGAAAAGTATTCTTCGGAACATCATGTTAAAAAACTGATGGAGTGCTATGAACGAATGCTTAGCGAGGAGTAAGAATCATGTTTTTTGTTCATAGAGTTTTAATAAATGCCAGACGGATAGCGGTAACTTCATATTATCGTTTCATATATAGAGATAGATTTGTATATGGAAAGCATTTTAAATTCAGAGGGAATTTTAAACTGTATATTGAACCTACAGGGTATATTGAATTTGGCGATAATTGTTTTGTGAATAATTATTTTTCAGCGACGTCGATAAAAGAAATTAAAATTGGAAATGATTGCATTTTTGGTGAGGGCGTTAAAATTTATGACCATAACCATAAGTACAGAGAGAAGGATGCTGGAATTCCGATTCATTCGCAAGGATTCACAAGCAAGGAGGTCTCTATAGGAAATAACTGCTGGATAGCTAGCAATGTAACAATCCTTGCAGGAGTGCATATAGGCGATAATTGTGTAATTGGCGCAAACTGCTTAATTTATAAGGATGTTCCAACAGGATCTGTTATTAAACATAAGGAAGAATTACTGGGGGGGTACGATGAAACCTAAAGTTTCTATTATCATCCCTGTATATAAAGTGGAGAAATTCCTCAACAGATGTCTGGATTCTGTGCTAGGACAGACACTTAAAGAAATTGAAATTATACTCGTGGATGACGGATCACCTGACAATTGTGGAAGAATCTGTGATGAGTATGCTGCCAAGGATAAGCGAGTTATCGTAATCCACAAAAAGAATGCCGGGGTATCAGCAGCAAGAAATAGTGGACTTGAAGTGGCATCAGCTGAATTCGTTGGATTTGTAGATAGTGATGATTACGTTGCCACTACGATGTTTGAAGATATGTATCGGCAAGCAGTCTTGGCTGATGCAGAGATGGCTATGTGCCAATTTGCAATTACTGATGGTGCGACTGATCAACTTGTACATAGGTTTTCAGGTGATGACTTTAATGTGCTGAGATTTGACAATAAGAAAGCCTTTGAGCTCATAGCTGATTTTAGCTGTCCGGTTCAGGTAACGGTATGGAATAAACTGTTTAAGAGGGAACTTATCCAGAATCTGCGTTTTGATACCAGTAAAAGAATGGCAGAGGATTTGGAATTTTTGATGCGCGCTTTATTTAGAAGCAAAATGGTTGTTTATGTACCGTATGCGCTCTATGCGTATTATGCGCAACGTGAGGGTGCGGCAACATTTCATGCTGATCACAGCATCGCATGGTATTTGGAACAGAACAGCAACATTACCTCCATTATGGATGAAGTTGCACAGAACTGTGCCTCTATGAAAAAACTGGCTATAGGATATAAATGCGTAAATGGCGATCTTTCTATTGCAAATGCGATGGTTCGTGCAGGAAAACTGGATTCAGAGGCTGTGAAGCTCGCGAAGAAAGATTTAAAGAATAATATATGGGAAATTATGACATCAGAACTTCATGCAGTAAAGAAAGTTCAGATGTTGCTGTTTATTGTTAGCCCAGCACTGTATATGAAGGTTATGAAGAAAAAGCTAGTTGGATAATAAGGAGAAAATATGTCAAAAATTGCAGTAATAACGTTACATTATGTTAGAAATTATGGCTCTGTGCTCCAGACCTATGCAACACAAAAAAAGCTGGAGTTGATGGGGCATAAGGTTGAGATTATTGACTATGTTAGACCAAATGCGGAAGAAGATGCTATGCTCAAAGATGGGCTTGAGAGCAAGCATTTTGGAAAAAATGTATTGAAGTCAGTAGCGTATGTCGCATTGAAAAAAATAGAAAATATAAAGAGAAATAAGGTCTGTGTGAATTTTTTAGCACAAAATGTATCACTGACAAGAAGATATAAAGACTATGATGATTTAAAAAAGAATCCACCGGTAGCCGATGTGTATTGCACTGGAAGCGATCAGACTTGGAATAGCGAATACAATGGTGGCGTTCTTCCAGCATACTATTTGGAATTTGCTCCTGATGGAAAAAAACGAGTTGGTTATGCGGTCAGCATTGGTATGAACTCAATTAAGGAAGATGAACGTGCCGAAATGAGTAATTATGTACACAAGTACAGCGCAATTTCGGTGCGTGAAAATAGAGCTAAAGAACTTTTGGAAGAACTTGGATATAAAAATGTTGAACACATCCTTGACCCGACGCTTGTGCTGAATAAAGAGGAGTGGAGTGATATGATTGCTCCACGAATGATTCGGGAGAAATACATTATCATCTATCGTTTAAATCCTAATTCAGAGATGGAACGGTTCGCCAAAGAACTTTCTGAAAAAACAGGTTGTAAGATTGTCAGAATGAGTTATTATCTGAACCACTTGAAAGAACAAGGGAAAATGATCTACACACCGACAGTAAATCAGTTCTTGTCGCTGATTAACTATGCGGATTATGTGATTACAGATTCGTTTCATTGTACAGCTTTCTCTTTGAATTTCAATAAAGAGTTTTTCATTTTTTATCCAGGCAAATATAATTCCAGATTGCAGAGTGTGCTGGAACTGACAGGAACAGAGCATCGTGTAATGAATAATAAGAAGAAATACGAGCCGATTGACTTTACAAAGGTCAATGATGTGCTTGAACGCGAAAGAGCGAAAGCAATAGCTTTTATTCAGAGAAATTTTTGATTGAGAAGTAGAAAGGGGAGAAGTGAACCGGATGAACAACATAGAACTTTTTCATGAAAAGGAAAATTGCTGCGGATGTGGTGCGTGTTATAGTATATGCCCAAAAAATGCGATAAAAATGAAAGAAGACCAAGACGGATTTATTTATCCCCAGATTGATAGAGACAAGTGTGTGCAATGTGGTTTATGCAAGATAGTATGTAATTATCAAAAGAACCATGAGGCATTTAAACCGATTGTAGGATATGCTGCAACAAATACAAATCACGATCAGTTAATGAAATCATCTTCCGGAGGCGCATTCAGCGCATTTGCGACAGAAATACTTCGCAATGGTGGTGTCGTATATGGTGCATCCTACGAGATGCAGAACGGAAACTATACATTGCAGCATATAAGAATTAATACTCTTGAGGAGCTTCCCAAGATTCAAGGTTCTAAGTATGTGCAGAGCTATATTTTTGACGTTTTGCCTTGCATAAAAACGGATCTTGAGTTAGGCAAAAAAGTTCTTTTTTCAGGTACACCGTGTCAAGTAGATGCATTGAATGGTTACTTGAGAAAGGAATATGATAACCTCTATACCGTTGACATCATTTGTCATGGTGTTCCTAGTCAGAAACTATTGAATGATTACATCCACACGCTTTCAGATGATATAGAGACTTTTGAATTCAGGGATAAGAAAAAAGGTTGGAAAGATTATTATATTAGTTATTGCACTAATGGTAAAAATAAAAATATTCATTGTAGACTCTCATCATTTTATGAGTATTTTTTGCAGAGCAAAATTGATCGTAAAAATTGTTACAGTTGCAAGTATGCGGGTGAAAAGCGATATAGCGATATTACTATCGGAGATTACTGGGGCATTGAGTATGTGCACCCGGAACTTTTTCATGAAAAGAAGTGGAGAGACCGAGTCTATGATGGAATTTCCAGCGTCCTGGTTAATACAGAAAAAGGTATGGAGTTAGTCAAAGAGACAGTTTCATTAGAATTGATTTCATCCGACTATGCACGAATTGCCGCCAATAATGGACAACTGAGAAAACCATCCCATTATAGCGAGGAACGAGAGAAAATTATGAAACTGTATCATGAGAAGGGGTATGATGCAGTCGATGAAGAATTTAAAAAGAGTCTTGGAATAATAAGAGTGATGCTGACTTTAAAGGCATCAATTCCGATTGGACTAAAAAAGAAGCTGAAAGAGCTGGTGGAAAAAGTTTAAAGAGGAGAGAATAGCAATGGCAATATATTTTGTATTAGCTGTATTTATGTATATATACGGAAATTTGTATCGAGCAAATAGTTCCGATAGACGAAGAAAGATTTATCTGATTGTGACTTTTAGTGCTTTGATTTTAGTAGCAGGATTAAGAGCTCCAAGTGTTGGAACGGATTTAGCGGGGCACTATGCAAAACGTTTTAATATGATCGGAGATTATAGCTGGTCACAGATTCCTACATTTTCTGCTACGATTGGATACGAAATTGGATATTGCTATTTTACTAGATTCTTACATCTTTTTTCAAATGATGTACAGTTTTTCATTTTTGTGACTTCTTTTCTAATGTGCGCAGCATTTGGATATTTTATCTATAAGGAGTCAACGGATGTTATACTAAGTACGGAACTTATGCTATTCACTTGTTTTTATTATCGATTTATGACAATGATGAGGCAGGGACTGGCGATTTCAATCATATTGGTTGCCTATATATTGATGAATAACAGCGAAAGAAGGCTAAAGGATTATATAAAATTTGCATTGTTGATATTGGTGGCATCAACCTTTCACAGCTCAGCTATTTTGTGTATACTGATGATTTTGTTTGATCGGCTAAGGTTCACAAAAAAGCAAATAATCATTGGTGTAGGAGTAATGGTGGTTTTTTACTTGTTTTATATGAATTTCTATACGGCCGCACTCAATTTCTTTGGAACAGGAAATAATTATGAACGATATTTGACAAGTGCATCAGAAGGTGTTGGACATATAAATCTCCAGACGATTTATAATTTCATCCTTGCATTTGTGCCATTTTTACTAGGCTATTATGTTTTGGTATGGGAAAAGAAAACAGAAAAGCATCTTTTTAAAGATGCTGAGAGTATGTATTGTTTGACGAAAAATGAGAGCTTTTTACTATACATGGTTTTGATAGCGTCGACATTTAACTTGCTAATTTTTCGCATGAATATTCTGAACAGATTTTCGTTATACTTTACACCTTTTGTTTTGATTCTTTGCCCCTATGCAATCAGTTCAATGAAGTTGAAATCCAATAAGCCAATTGTTAGAGCTTGCATATATTTTATGTTTGGCTTTTACTTTGTATGGCTGACGATAACCAAAGCAGCAGAATTCTATGGAGTGGTACCATATCGGTTTATATGAGAGTGAGAAAAATGAATGAAAATAAAGTTCTTATTGTAGTGAATAGTTTTACACAGAATAATGGAGTCACTAATTGTATGATGAATTATTACGATGAACTTGTGACTCATTCAAGCTGTGTTGACTTTTTAGTGCTTAAAAAAGTTAATTCACCTTATGAAAAGAAAGTTGTTAAAAATGGTGGAAAGGTGTTTTTTCTTCCAAAAGTTGATTCTTATATCAGTAAGAAAAAAATGAGATTTTTGGATGAGATTATGAAGCAACGGTATGATGTTGTACATGTAAATGTGCCAAATCATAACGGAACGGCTGTTCTTTTGTCTGCGTACAAAAACAAAGTGCCTGTTAGAGTGTATCATAGCCATGCACAGAAACTGGCAGACACCAATAAAAACAAAATCAAATCATTTGTTTTTGATAGTTTATGTTCAATTTTATCTAATGCACATTTAGCTTGCTCTACAGCAGCAGGTGACGAAATCTTTGGAACAGGAAATTTTAAGATTCTCCCCAATGGAATCCATGCCGAAAAATATGTATTCAGCATGGACAATAGAAATCAAATTCGTGAAGCCCTTGGACTGACAAAGGCCATTGTAGTAGGAGTAGTCGGTCGAATGAGTTATTTAAAGAATCCCTTTTTTTCAATTAAGGTGTTTGCTGAGTTCCAGAAACTAGTGCCAAATGCCAGACTATTATGGCTAGGAGTGGGGGAACTGGATGAACCTGTTAAAGAGTTAGCTAAAGAACTTGAGGTTGAGGATAAGTGTTTGTTTATGGGAAGTGTGGGTGATGTTGAAAAGTGGTATTCTGCAATGGACATACTTCTTTTCCCTTCTAAAATGGAGGGATTAGGAATGGTTGCAGTCGAGGCACAAACATCTGGTTTGTTTTGTATTGCTTCAGATCAAGTTCCAGAAGACACAAAACTTACAGAAAATATCAGGTATTATTCTTTAAATGATACTCCTGCTGAATGGGCTAAAAAGATGCTGGATGAGCAAGCAAATTGGAAAAAGCCAAGGATATCGCATTTGGATGAAATAAGTGAAGCAGGTTATAACATTGATTCAAGCAAAATAACATTGGTTACTCTTTATGATAGCTTTTTGAATGCTGTTCATAGATAGTAAGTGAGAGGATTATTAAGATTAAATGAAAAAAGTAGGTATAATTTCACTTTACTATAATAGTAAAAACTACGGTGGCTTATTGCAAGCCTATGCTTTGAATAAGTATATTAGTGAATTGGGATATGATAGCGAACTAATTTCTTATAAAAGAGAGAATATAAAGCCGCTATATTTGCCGCCACAACAGACGAAAATGCAGAAACTGGTAAAAATGGGCATTACTGAAGTTGTATGGCGTTTATACTCTAAGGTTATAACAAGATTGTTTGCGAAAAAGTATGCGGAACGCTTAACTTCTCGAACAGAAAAAGTATCGGAATTTAGAGAAAGATATATTAGGCATTCTAAAGTTTATACAGAAGAAACGATTTCTGAGAGTGAAAAGGAATATGACATTTTTATAAGTGGAAGCGATCAGATCTGGAAACCAGGTGTGGTTGATGATGGATATGTATTCAATTTTTTAAATGCTAGAGATCATAAAACTGTTTTTTCATACGCATCAAGCGTATCGGTAAGCAATCTGCCAGGTGTGTATATTCAATATATGAAAAAGGCATTGGCTAAATATTCTGCTGTTTCGTTAAGAGAAGAGGCAACGGTGGAGCAATTTAAAAGGTGCATTTTTGAAAACACAAAGCATGTATTAGATCCGACACTTTTAGTAGACAGAGAAAGCTGGCATGAGTTAGCAGGAAAGCGGCGCATCAATGGAAAATATATTTTTTGTTATATGCTTGGTGATGACCGAAATCAAAGAAAACAAATAAAAGAATTTGCTAAGAAAAAGGGATTAAAGCTTGTCACGCTTCCACACATTGTTAATAGCAGTGTTTTTCAGTTTAAGACACAGGATTGGCATTTTGGTGATGTACAGTTATATGATATTGGAATTCCAGAATTTCTTAGTCTTATCCAGCACGCAGAAATTGTTGTAACAGATTCATTCCATGCAGGTGTATTTTCCTATGTTTTTCACAAGGAGTTTTATTTGTTAGAGAGACCAACAAATAATCCTGAAGATTTGATGAACGTTAGAATATATGATTTAGTGAAACTATACGGAACGCCGGATCGTGTCATTTCTATTAATGAAAATTTAGTGACCAAAACAGTTAATCCAATCGATTACTCAATTGTTGATAAAAATGTTCTTACTATGCAAAAATCTTCCAGAGAGTTTTTGAGTAGCGCATTGAAGAATTGATTGAATGTCGCAAAAATTACATTGGAGTTCAAACAGGATGAGGTTTGTATAGTAAATGAGTCAAATAAATGAAAGGTTCAGAATAGAAAATTTTGAAAAATGAAAAATGTGATTAATCAGCGAAAAGCCGGTGTTATACTATCATATGCTGGTGAATTAGTAAAAATATTAGTTAGTTTAATTTACACCCCCATTATGTTGCGCCTTTTGGGACAAAGCGAATACGGATTGTATCAGTTGGTGTATTCGGTGGTTTCTTACTTGAGCCTTTTAAGTTTGGGATTTGGAAGTTCCTACTTACGGTTTTATTCAAGGTATAAAGCACAGAAAGATGAAGACAGCGTTGCAAAGTTGAACGGAATGTTTATGCTTATTTTCTGTTCTATTTCTATTATCTGTGTTTTATGTGGACTCGTAATGATAGGAAATATTCGTGGCATTTTTGGTACGGGCCTTACAGAAAGCGAATATGCTACTGCTAAAGTTTTGATGGGACTACTCATTATAAACCTTGCGATGACGTTTCCGAGCAGTGTATTTAACTGCTCAATTACGGCGCACGAAAAGTTTCTGTTTCAAAAACTGCTGATACTTCTTCAGAATTTATTTAGTCCTTTTTTGACGTTACCATTACTTATTATGGGGTACGGATCAATAGGTATGGTATCCGTAACAACATTTCTTACATTTGCGTTATTGATATCTAATATGTTCTATTGTTTTAGAAAACTACATATCAGATTTGCGTTTAGAGGACTTCAAATTAGTTTGCTTAAGGAAATGTCGGTATTTACATTTTTTATCTTCCTGAATCAGATTATAGATCAAATTAATTGGAGCTTAGATAAATTTTTGTTAGGTAGATTTGCTGGTACAACAGCAGTTGCCGTGTACGGAGTAGGAGGACAGATTAATACATTATATCTTCAGTTTTCTTCGTCCGTGTCAAATGTTTTTGTTCCCAAAGTTAATCGTATTGTTGCCGAGACAAATGATAATGATCAATTAACTAAACTTTTTACAAAGGTTGGTCGAATTCAGTTTATGGTTTTAGGACTTATTTTGTCTGGATTTATATTTTTTGGAATTCCTTTTGTAAAAATTTGGGCAGGGCCAGAATACGGTGCTTCGTATGCTGTGGCACTGTTGCTTATTATTCCTGTTACAGTTCCCTTAATACAAAATCTTGGAATTGAGATTCAAAGAGCCAAGAATATGCATAAGGCAAGGGCAGCTGTCTATTTGTCAATTGCGATTGCCAACGTATTTATCAGCATTCCGCTGATTAAACTTATGGGACCAGCTGGTGCAGCGCTTGGAACAGCTATTTCTCTTATTGCGGGGAATGCTATTTTCATGAATTGGTATTATCATGCCCGTATTGGAATGAACATGATTTATTTTTGGAAGGAAATTGCAAAGTTTATCCCGGCATTAATTGCACCTTGTGTAGTCGGATTTTTCATTATGAAATTTGCCAATATTATTGGACTCATTAAATTGGGAGTGTTTGCAATTATCTATACAATCGTGTATGGGTTCTCAATGTATTTCTTAGGGATGAATGAAGAAGAAAAGCAGCTTGTTATGGGTCCAATTAGAAAAATCTTAAGGAAATAAAGAGATGAAAGAAAAGAAAGAATATTGGCAAAGCATCCGGGGAATCTATATATTGGCGGTTGTATTGATTTATTCCTTAGGTGGATTTAATTATTCTACTGGATATGGTGCAGAGTTCGTTGTTCTTCGCCAGATCATCAATTTTGCAGTTGCTACATTTGTTTTTATGGCTGGTTATTTTGTGAATGTCGATGCCTTGTCTGATAAAAAATTCAGTTATAAACACTGGATAATTTATAGGGGGGCGACTGTGTATCCCATTTATAATTTGGTCGCTGTTGTATAGTGGACTTGAGCTACTAAAGACTGTGCATAGTGGCAATGAGATACATTGGATGGGCTTTATCTACCGATTTATTGTGGGTAAATCAGCAACTCCATTTTACTATATTGTTGTTTTAGTGCAGCTTACTTTGATTACACCTTGGCTAGTCAAAATTGTAAAACATAATGGAATTATCAGTAGAATTTTATGGTTAGTAACGCCTCTTTACTTGATGTATTTGTACGCTTGGAATTATATAGTTGGTATCTCACCGCGTCTATATGAAACATTATTCCCAGCATGGTTTGGCTTTTATTATTTAGGAATTCATGTGCGTTGTGGAAGGAAATGGCGAGGCAATGGATATATAGTTACATGTACATTCTTATTAAGTTGTATTGAAGCAGTTGGCTTACGAGCAGCAGGATTTGATATTGGATTCTATACGAGCCAGATAACAGCAGGTTCATTTCTGTATTCTGTTGCCGTGATTGGCTGGTTTTTGAAGAAAAGCGAAAATGGTCACGGAGACGGCAATTTGCTAACAAAGATAGGAGATTGCTCATACGGAATTTTTTATATTCAAATGGTAGTGCTGATGCTTGTTGGTAGGATTATAAAATGTGAAAACTGGTATGCTTATTGGGTATTGTGTTTTGTACTGACTGCATTCATTAGTTATATTATAGTGAATACTGGTCAGATGATATTGAAGAACCATAAAAAATTGTTGCGATATATTGGATTTGTTTAAAAGGTACTGGAAGAGGAGGATATACGAGTGAAGCCAGAAAAAGTATATGCTTGTTTTAATAAAGATAAAGATGTGAGATTAAGCAGTTCTTCTGGAGCGGTATTTTCTTCTCTGGCAGAATATGTGCTCAATAAGAATGGCATTGTTTATGGCGTAACGATGTCGGAGGATTGCTACTCAGCAGAATTTATTGCGGTCACGGATCGAAGTGGACTAACAAAACTCCGTGGATCGAAATACCTGCAAGCAAAAGTAGGGGATACGTTTAAGAAAGTTAAAGTAGAGTTGCAAGCAGGAAAACTTGTCTTATTTACTGGAACAGGGTGTCAAGTAAATGGGCTAAAGAACTTCCTGGGAAAAGATTATGATAATTTGATTTGTATGGACGTGATTTGCCATGGCGCTCCGTCACCTGCGTTGTGGAGAAAGTACGCACAATACCAAGAAAAAAAGATGCGGGGTAAGTTGATGAGTATCGATTTCCGCTGCAAGGATGACAGTTGGGCGGACTTTGGAATGAAAGAAGTTATTAAATCCATTCCGAAAAATAAGATGAAAAAGTATTTTATATCAAAAGATAATGATTCTTATATGAGAATGTTTTTACAAGATTATTGTTTACGTCCATCCTGCTATGAGTGTACAGCAAAGAAAGTGAAAATGTCTGATCTGACTATTGCGGATTTCTGGGGTATAAATAATGTTGCTCCTGATATGGATGATGGCCTAGGAACATCCTTAGTTTTGATTCGCACTACAAAAGGTAATGAACTATTTGAAAGTGCATATAGGAACATGAAAATGAAAGAAGTGTCCTACGAAGACGGTGTTAAGGGAAATCCGGCTGAGTATAGGTCATGTGCAAAACCTTCTGAAAGAGATAAGTTCTTTGAAGATATGCGTACGATGAGTTTTGAAGAGTTAAAAGAAAAATATGCAGCTCCGATACGTTATTCATTGAAAACAAGGGTCAAACGAAAAATTAAGGCTGCGATTAGGAAAATACTCCGAGTTATCGGTGGGGGGCAGAAGGTAAGTGACGGAGACTATGGATTACTTTTTATATTTAATAGTGAGGGAATATGATGAAGCCAATACCAGTACTATATAAAAGAAAAGAAGATTGTTGCGGATGCACAGCCTGTTATGCTATCTGTCCGAAAGAAGCCATTTCCATGATTGAAGATGAGGAAGGCTTTGAGTATCCGCAGATAGATGAAAGTAAATGTGTTCGTTGCCATCAGTGCATTAAGGTATGTCCGATAAAAGCAGCACGAGCACAGTAAGGAGAGAGATTATGAAAACAACATTACTTATCATGGCGGCCGGAATCGGCAGCCAATTTGGAACAGGAATAAAACAGTTGGAGCCGGTCGATGTGCTGGGCATATTATCATGGACTATTCAATCCATGATGCAATTGAGGTTGGATTCAATCATGTAGTATTTATCATCCGCAAGGATATCGAGAAAGAGTTCAAAGAAGTCATCGGAGACCGCATTGCCGCTATTTGCGCTTCTCATGGTGTAACTGTGGACTATGCTTTCCAGGATATCAACGATATTCCGGGAGAACTTCCAGAAGGACGTGCAAAGCCGTGGGGAACCGGTCAGGCCGTGCTTGCAGCGAAGAAGGTTATTAAGACTCCGTTCATCGTCATTAACGCGGACGATTACTATGGTAAGGAAGGCTTCAAGACTGTCCATGAGTATTTGGTGAATGGCGGAAAGTCCTGCATGGCTGGCTTCGTGCTGAAGAATACTCTGTCCGATAATGGTGGCGTGACTCGTGGTATCTGCAAGATGGATGATCAGAACAATTTGACCGAAGTTGTAGAGACTAAGAACATCGTAAAGACGGCGGATGGGGCAGAAGCAGACGGAAAAGAAATTGATGTTGATTCTCTGGTCTCCATGAATATGTGGGGCTTGACTCCTTATTTCTTGGACGTGCTGGAGAAAGGATTCAAAGAGTTTTTTGAGAAAGAAGTGCCAGGCAATCCGCTGAAAGCTGAGTATCTGATTCCGATCTTTATTGGAGAGTTGCTGAAGAAGGGCAAGATGTCTGTGAATGTTCTGAAGACCAATGACACCTGGTACGGCATGACCTACCATGAAGATGTCGCAGCAGTAAAGGTCAGCTTTAAGAAGATGTTGGAGAACGGTGTGTACAAGGCTGACTTGTTCGGTGATCTCTAAACAATGATGAAAGAAACGATTGATTTACTTGGAAAGATCCTCACAAACATCTTGACTGCTCTCTATGAGCCATTTGGATTTTCACTCCTTCTTTCCTTCCTCGCCATGTTTTTCTACCTGTATGCGTATGAACCTTCCGCAGCAGGTAAAGGATGGAAAGATGCCCTAGTGACATGGTATCAGAAGTTCAAGGAGAGTGTGTTCTTTCGGAAACTGTTCTTCCTGGTCTTTGTGACTTCACTTATTCTGTTCCGAACCCTGTTAAACCGCAATCTTTGGATGAATCCTTTATCCGATGTCATGGGCGGTTGGGGCATCTGGGAGACTGTGAACGGCGAACAGAAGCTGACCACCGAGTGCATTGAGAACGTAATCATGATGATGCCGTTTAGTTCGGTAGTGATGTGGACATTCGGAGAGAAGATAGGAAATGGCTGGAAGAAGATACTGTGGCAAAGCGGAAAGATAGCATTTATCTTTTCGATAAGCATAGAGATGCTACAATTATTGCTTCGCTTGGGTACGTTTCAGCTATCAGACATCTTCTATAACACAGTTGGCGGAGTGCTCGGTGGAATAATGTATTGTGCGGTGATGAAGGCAAGAAAGCGTCTGTAAGACTGGCTGAAATTGTGATGTAATGGGAGCGGTAGCTCCCTACGCTGCTCGTAATAATCACACACCTCTTCGTGGTGAGCAGCAGACAACGATTTTATAATCGGTGAAGATGTGATGAAAATGGAAAGGAAGACGGCGATGCATTTTAAATACAAAGATTTGGCTGAATTTGAGAAAGTGTACAATGATCCTGTGGCAATGCGGGAAATTACTGGCGCAGATTGTTCTTGTGGTGCACGCCGCGAAATGAAATTAGAAACGGTAACTGTTGATATTGGAAATTATCATATAGAAGTTGTTGATTGTCCCATAATGGGTTGCAATAATTGTGGAAGAAAATGCTTATGCCCAAATATTCCGCAAGAATTGTATAGAGCATATTTTCAATTGGAAAAAAGAAATCAGAATGCATGTCGAATCACGATGAAAGGTGATCACCGTTTTGAGTGGGCTGAAGATGCAGACTATAAATATGATTCACGAGATTTGAGTATTCCTGGATTGGGCATTGACCTTGATCCAACTCATCCAGAAGGCTTTTCCTGTCCTGTCTTTTTTGACAGAAAGGTTTTGGCCATATTTTATAATGATAGTGACTATGAACTAGATTTCTTTTCAGAAAGCTATGGAACCATAGCAAAAAAAGGAACTGGTGGGTACCAGTACGAGTGGAATATTTCATTTGGAATTAATAAAAATGATAAGGTGATTCTATTCCTTGGAGATTTGGACGAAATTGACAAGGATGACAGAGCAGTATTATGGTTGAAATCATATAATATTCCATCAGACCATTGTATTGTTGATACGGAGTTATATCAGGCACAATTAAACTGTGTATTTAGTGAACCAATTATTGAAAAAAGAATTATATCCCTTAGAAATCTATTTTACCAAAGAGTAAAAAATATATATGGGATAGATTTATTCCATTTGGAAAATGAATGTGAGTCATCGGCAAATCGAATCCGAAAGCCGCTTAACTATTCTGAAAGTGAACTTCGTGAAAACATGATATTGTTAGATGGTTTGTTAAACGAGGGTATTAGTGGAGATGGATTGAGATCACTATATAAAAAGTTGAATGGAACATTACCGAATAATTCAACACAGACAAGAAAACTTTTACAGGGAATTATTGCTTGTGTTGAGGATGAAGAAAAAGCAAAGAAAATTATAGGTCCGTTGTACTCACTGAATGATTTAAGAATTTGCTTTGCGCATTTGCTACCGCAAGAAAATATTGAGCAGAGAAAGCAGAATATATTAAGCACATTTGGATTGACTGATTTTCAAGATTATCGACGACTTTATGATACTGCATTAGAGCGATTATATGAACTATATAAATACTTAAATGTTATGGAATTGCCAGAGGCTCAGCAGTAATATTGTATCCGTTATTCCACATAGTTCTATACTTAAACCATTAAAAAAGAAAGAGGTTATCACCTATGCCCAGAACAAAAGGCAGCAAAAACCGTCCCAAAACTACCCATACCGACTACGCATCTTAGATTGCGGAGAAGCAGGAATCTATCATTTCCCTGACTGTGTAGATTTCATCCATCATCGCAAACATTGACACTTTGAAGGCTGATCTGAAAGAGAAGAAGACTGCTCTGAAGAAGGTCGAAAAAGAAGTGGCATCCCTGGAAGCGAAGAAGGCAAAGGCAGATGATAAGGCCGCTGAAGAAGCTAAGAAGACCGATGCAGAGGCTGTGCTGAAGAAGCTGCTGGCCAGCATTATGAGTGCGGATGAAATCCTCGAAAAACTGAAAGAAGATCGGCCGTGTGGACAAACTGAATTCCAGAAGTTCACACGGTTTTTTTGAAGACAGCTATATAGTTAATAACGGAAATAAAAGAAATGGAGTGTGACATAAAATGAATTTATCAAAAATACATCATATTGCAATCATCGTATCTGACTATGAAGCAGCTAAGGATTTCTATGTGAACAAGTTGGGATTCTCTGTTATCAGAGAAAACTACCGTCCAGAGCGTAAGGACTGGAAGCTGGATCTTCGTGTCAATGAACACACGGAGCTGGAGATTTTCGCTGAGGAAAATCCTCCGAAGCGTGTGAATCGCCCGGAGGCCTGTGGGCTGCGTCACCTTGCGTTCTGCGTTGAGAGCGTGGAGCAAACAGTGAATGAGTTGGCAGAGGTAGGAATTGAATGTGAGCTAATTCGTGTGGATGATTACACCGGCAAGAAAATGACTTTCTTCCATGACCCGGACGGACTGCCGTTGGAGCTGCATGAGTAAAATGAAGAAAACAAGAAAACCAGGAGGTGGCAGGAAGAAGCTGAAGCCAGAGTACGATGCCGGGAAGAATCTGAAAGAGCAGATGGAAAGTGCTGTGGCACTTTATGATTCTGAGATGTCTTTGCAGGCCATCAGCGAAGAATTGGGATTAAATCCAATCAAAGTAAGAAAGCTGCTCATCACGGCCGGTGTGTATGAATCTGAAGTGGCGGAGAAGGTGCAAGCTACCTTTCAAGAATACCGTGAAACACAAGACTACAAAACCTCCATACTCTCAACTACAAACACTCTGAAACTTTCCAAAGCCTCCGTCACCTCGTACCTGCCATATCAGAAAGGTGTGTACTTCCCCAGTACAGAGAAAGATAAGATTAGTGTCGGAGCAGAGCGGCAGCGGAGATACAGAGCAATGAAGCGGTGGAGGGTTGATCCGACAGAAGAAAACTTTTGGGGAGTGGTTGTGGCTTATGCTGGTGTGAAATTCAAAACTTACTCTGGGTTGCCATTCTCTTACGAAATTAAAAAAGGCAGGAACGGTGAGTACACAAAAGAGCTGTGGATCGACCGCGGTGAGAAGAGTAAAAGTCTAGCGTGGAGTTCAGTGCTGCTGGCGCTGAAGAATATTAAAGGAGAAGTGGTAGACCGCCCGAAAGCTCTGGGTGATATCCGGGGCGTGACTTACATTTATGGGATGTTCTATCGGTTCGGGCTGATCAATGTGCCGGATGAAGTAAAGGAGAAGATGGGCCGTCTAAAAGACCGCAAAAAATAGGTTGTTATGTACAGAGGTGTGCGATAACTGAGGATGTGAATCTCAGTTGGAAAGGATGGTAGCATTATAGAAAAATTGAAGAAAATGTTGGAGGAGTATTTGAAGAAAACGGAACCAGAGTATTATCCGCCTGTGGAGAACCTGCTTGATCTGATCTTCGAGCCTTACAAGGAGAATAATCCAGTAGAGAAAAACACAGTTGCCGGGAAAACCGCAAAGGCCAAGGAAAAGGAATATCAAGCCATCTAAATTGGGGAATTTTAAATTACCCATTTTGAGGAAATTAATATTGCCATTATTAAAATCGAATGATAAAGAAAAGTTCCTGCGGGGGCATGAGAGCGAGATCATCCTTTTTGAAGTGGCCGCCAGAGAATTGAAACGGCTGGGGGCTGTGCCGCTGCCGACAACGGAAAGCATGAAAACGGAGCTTGCCAATCTCAACGCAAAAAAGGAACGGCTCCTTGCTGAATACTAAGCCGCAAGAACCGAAGCCCAGGAATACGATACTGTTAAACAGAATGTAGATGCACTGCTGACCGTTCCAAAGGAATAGGAACAACAGCGTCGGCATGAACTAGAGTAGAAGCAAGAATGCGAGTTCATTTGCTTTTATTACCATATATACATATAGTGGATGATATCTTATTTTTATGATATACTTTACATAGAAATCAGGCGTAAATAGTCGAGGATAATAAGCGAAAAAGATAAACCGTAAAGAGAGGTTAAATTATGAAAAGGGAGAAAAGAATTGAAATAAACGCAGCAATTTTCCCATATATTATGAGAATTGCTTTGAGCAAACCACTCACAAAAGATTCAGATGCAGAAGCTGTTGATACCCCTTCATCCTCACAGGAAATTCCAGACATTATGATTGACTTACCGCGAGGTGCATACCTTCTATATTTGAAAAATCTTGCCAAAGAACATAATACTTTAGAACTTCGGCTATTGGAAAACTATGCTTATGGCGTTGCTTTTTCGGATAATGATTATGAAGAATTATTAAAGTTGATAATGGTTCCTGTTGACCGTAATTGGAACCAGAACATACAAGGAGACTTACTTACTCCGTTTGGTGTTAAGATTACAACAGATAGCAACGGAAAGCAAAAATTTGCATTGCTCGAAGATGCAATTCCAACAATTAAAGTTGAAACTTGGGAATGTATTATTATTGACCATCTCAAGCAAGCCGCATTTGATATTATTTCTTGCTTTGATTTTGCTTCATCATTTACAAGAAAATGTTCTAATAACAGTAATTCAGATGAATTGAGATATGACTTAGGAGCGTGGAAATTCTCTGGAGACATTTCCGAGCAAAGTTTAAGCAATGCACTTCGGTCAGCATTTATGTTTACGTTAGTAAGTTATTACTATGGAGATACTAAAAATCAATATCATAATTTCTCCGAATTTTTTGATGCCGAATATTATAAAAGAGTATCATTAGTATACGGAATATGGAGTAATAGAGGTTCCAAAGAAACCATTGAATATATACCTTTATATGATAGTTTTCACAATCTTACTGGCATACAAAAATCTGATCTTATCAAAGTCCTTCGGGCCATATTAGATGACCCGGATATTGCCCTTGATGAGAAGCAGGAATTGAAAAATCGCTTAATAGAAGGAACTGAGGTATTTCATCATGATATTGATACTTCGGATCAAGCATTAGAGCAAAGCCTTATTAAACCTGCTGTAAATTTTATTATTCTTCGTGAAAAAGCAAAAGAAACACTGGCTTCAGCAGAAATATTATGTTCTGAAGGAAAATATAGTGATTGTGCAAATAGATGCTATTATGCAATGATGTTCTCGCTAAAAACATTATTGGAAAATAAGGGACTACTTGCAGCCTGGAAAGAAAATGAACTTAAAGAAGCTGAAACCCATAAATCACTTGAAAGTGGTTTCTCCAATCTTGTAAATCAGGGCATATTAGATGCCAATGACCAATCAGCATTTGATTATGTGAAAGATCAGCGATGGAAATGTGATTATTCCTTATATAAGTTTGAAAAAGCTGATGCAGAAAATTGTGTCAAGAAGGCCAAGAATTTTTATACAAAAGTCGAGGAAATAACTGCATAAAAAACGGGAGTACAGCCAATCGGACGAACCGAAAAGCTGTACTCCCGTTTTGCGTGACAGAAAGTGTTTGAAATCAAGCCTTTTTCTTCATGTGCCAGCAAGCAGACCGACACATGAGAAATCATAAAGGCTCCCTTTGAAAATACGGATACAAGGAACTATTCTGCGGTTCTTCCACCCCTATCTTCACCGATTTTAGAGCGTTTGGAACTGTAATGCGGACAAGCGACCAGGCACGCCCGGAAACTCTATTTAACGCATTAACATAAATATAATTGAAATACAAGCGACCAGGCACGCCCGGAAACTCTGCTTACAGCTGTGAACACATTTTTTACAGATATGGTTATACTGCTGCCTGCCGTTCTCGCCCAGGAAGAACGCCCATTCCAGCCGCCACTTCTTGCTTTGGCTCATAGGCAGTCCTGCTCCGCCAGCATTGCCAGTGTGGGTGTCTGAACACGGCCTACATTCAAGGTGCGGTGATAGAGAACGGAGAAAAGGCGCGTGGCATTGATCCCCACCAGCCAATCCGCTTTCTGGCGGCAGAGGGCAAATTGATACAGGGCTTCATAATCGGTGCCGGGGCGCAGATCAGAAAAACCCTCCCGGATAGCGCTGTCCTCCATCGAAGAAATCCAGAGACGAAGAATTGGCTTGCGGCATCCAGCCATTTCATACACCAGCCGGAAGATCAGCTCACCTTCACGTCCGGCGTCGCAGGCATTGACAATGGTATCCACATCAGGGCGGTTCATCAGGGCGCGTAGATTTTCAAATGCGTCCTTCTTGCCAGGTGCCAGCACATAGCGGAACGGCTCCGGCAGAATGGGAAGATCGTCATAGCGCCACTTCTAGAAACGCTCGTCATAGCCCGCCGCATCCATGGGGGAAACAAGGTGCCATACACACCAGGAAACGATCAGGGCGTTCCCCTGAAAATAACCATCGGCCCCCGGATTTAGCACCCAGGGCCGTCGCGATAGATTTTGCTACACTTGGTTTTTCTGTGATTATTAGCTTCATATTTTCTCCTTTTGCAGTACAATAATTACAAGAGGTGATTGATTTGGTTCTGATGAATATGTATGGTAAGATACCGGAAACGATAATTTCTAAAAAATTAGGAATTGGTATTTGTAATCCTGCACCAGATTGGGTAGAAGGATTACAAGATGATTTTGAAGAAGAACTCTTAATTCATGAACATGAGATATCTTCATTCAAAAAATCAGGATATGATACTGCTAGGGCCTCTGACCGTTATAATCTAGAAAAGATAGTGTTCCAATTAGGTTGGCAAGAAGAAGGAAAAACTTCCATGCAGATTATTGCTGAACACTTAATTGAAATCCAAGTCTTAGACTTTGATAATTCGTTATTGCAGTTGAAAAACGATCATTTAGATAGCCCGACATGCGAGCCTCAATATCCAAGAAAGTTTTTGAATTTATGTTGTAAAATACAGTCGTCACAATCGGCTCAAACAGTTATTCCAAATCAAATACCTTTCTCAACTTATAACTCCGATGATTTTCAGCAAAAGCCTTTGATACTTAATTTTTTAGGAGCAATGCTACATCCGCATCCTAATTATCCGATTTCAATACCTGACTATACAGCAGGAGGGATAAAGTCTCTAGAATATATAGGTAGTCTAATTGACAATTTCTTAGTCACAGATAAAGATTTTTGGCTGTTTGATTACATAGTCAATGCCGTGTTCAACGACGAATCTTATGATGCCTATCATATATTCAAAGTGATGTCCCTTATTGAAATGCTTATTATCACTCCTAAAGGAAACAGAAAAACTGTAGGAGAACTTGAACGTAAACTTCCGCAGTTCCTTCCAGATAGAATACCTGTCGAAGAACGCGTATTGTTCTCTGAAATTGTGCGTAAACTTAGAAATAAAATTGGACATGGTGATTTTGAGGCCGTACAGCAACTATTAGACCAGTATCGCAACTCTTTTATGCAAAACTTCTGGTACGATGAATTTGAATATAGCATTGAGAACTGGACATATGGCGACATATGTATTAATCTTGATTCGGCGTTAAATGAGATTTTATGGCTAATGTTATCTGATAGGGCGCAACTAGAATCAGTTCAAATGAGTTAATAATAGGCTCTCACTGTTAATGTTTGACGGTGAGAGCTATATTTTTTAACTATTTCGTTTCCTCGTCCTCGGTTAGGTATTCTTCTTCATCCTCCAGGTCGAAATCATCCAGATCGGCGGTAACTTTCTTGCCCTGCTTCGGTTTCAGAACAAGGAAATAGACCGCTGCGCCGCCTTCGGCTGCAAGGATCAGCAGCACCGCCAGGATTGCCCCGGTATTGCTTTTCTTTTCGGGTTCCGGATTCTCCGGTTCGGTGGGCTCCGCAGCTTTCTATTCTGTGCCAACACATTTACTAAGTTTTTTTACGCAGACCGGGCAAGCGGTATTGACCGCTCCGGCCTGGCACTTCTCCGTAAAGGTGCAGACAATAGGTGTTTCCGCCTTTTCTCTATCCTCCGTAAGCGCCATGAGGTCGGCTTCATCCACCTGGTTCAGAAAATGCACGGTTTCCTCGCCCTCGTCGTCACGGTCGATAATGAGATAGAACACATTGCCGTTCTTCGTTTCTACTGTAATAAACTGCTTGCCACTGGTGACATGGCTGCCGATATCGTCAATCAGTGACAGGTTCCCGTTCGGCGTCAAAGTGGCACCGCCATTCAGACCGCCGCCTAGCATACCCAGCAGATTTTCTAGTGTTTCCGCATCCAGAGAGAAAGAACCTTCTCTAGAGCCAGCCTCGCCATCACTTACCGTCATGTAGCCGGAATATACATAGCCGACTTTCTCCGGCAGGATGACCTTCAGCCAGGCTCCATCCGTGCCAATCATCAACAGAACCGCCCGGCTATGATGCTTGATGTAGAGAAAGGTTTCTTTGAATGCGTCCTTTGCTTTCTGCGCCGAACTTTTCGCCGTGGCCGCTGTGTTCTTTGCGGTTTTCTCTGCCTGTCGCAGCTCCTTTGCATAGTTCCGCTTGATCCGCTGTTTCTGCAGAAAGCGGGATAACGGGTTAGAAGCCGCCAATGCAGGATCATCATGCAGTGCCTTTTGGTAAAGGTAGTCGGCGTTTGCCTTAAAAGAAGCCTGCTCTGCCTTCGCCGCGTCACGTCAGGGCTTTGTGCGGTGATGGTTAATAATGGCAATATTAATTTCCTCAAAATGGGTAATTTAAAATTCTCCAATTTAGGTGGTTTGATATTCCTTTTTCTTTGATTCCTCAAGCTTCTCTAGAACATCCTTTGTCCGGTATGATGGTCCAACGATATTCACAATATGCGAATG
>OCTX014516627.1_pt1 | contig 35341 bp, 55 predicted proteins | sample 1539691 | NCBI WGS metagenome assembly OCTX01 (sample SAMN02144231, study PRJEB22623) | gut metagenome | biome: sheep rumen | host: Ovis aries | place: New Zealand
AATTTAATTTCTGATACAGAAGCTCAAATAGTATTGACAGATAGTAGAGGTATTTCAACAACCAAAAATCTTACTATTAAAGTACTAGACTGGCAATTACCATCAGCCATTATAAATTTAAAAAGACATAACAATTTTTATTCACCGACAGATATTAAGGTAGATGCCAACTATTCACCATTATTTGTAGATGATGTTAGTAAAAATACTATTTCTATAAAAGTTAGATATAAGAAAACTACAGATAGTACTTATGGTGAATATACAACATTGCAAGATAATGTTGTATCTACATTAACATTAGATAATAATTATGCATGGGATATACAAGTCTTATTAGAAGATGAATTAGGATCAACTACATATAATTTATCAATAGCTAGAGGTATACCTATTGTATTTTTTGATAGAAAAAGAGAATCAGTAGGAATTAATTGTTTTCCTCAAAATGATACTAGTTTTGAGGTAAATGGGAAAAGTTTATTAGATTTAACACATCCAATTGGATCAGTATACTTATCTGTTGATAGTACAAATCCTGGAACTTTGTTTGGAGGTACTTGGCGACAGATAACAGATGACGCATATTTAAAAATAGTAGCTAATAATGCTGGTGATCTTGGAGGTACATCTAGTAATCACAAAATACCAGTTGGTAGTCTTCCAGCTCATAATCATACTGCTAGTGCTAGTGCTGTAGGAGATCATAGCCATAAAATGTATTCAGGTTATGTTACTTATCAAGGTGGTAGTGCTACTGCAAACTCTCCAGCAACAGCCAATCCAGACTGGAGTGGCGATCAATGGACTGGAGGAGCAGGAGGACACTCACATACTATAACAGTAGGTAATACTGGTGATGGAAATGCATATTATCCATATTATTACGGAATATATGCATGGGTAAGAACTTCATAATAAAAAATAAAATAATAGGGGAGAAAAAAAGAATGACAATATTACAATTCATTAAAGAGTACTGGGTACAAATAATATTTTTATCAGGAGTAATAGGAAGCTCTTTAGCATTTATAAAAAATTATCGTGAAGCCACAAAATGCTCACTTAGAAATGATATTTTATCGTTTTATTTATTACATAAAGAAGAGAAAAAAATATCATTATATGAAAAAGAATCAATTATGCTTTCATATGCTATTTATAAAAAATTAAAAGGTAATTCTTTTGTTGATCGTATAGTAGCAGAAGTAAACACATGGGAAGTAACAAACTAGGGATTTTTCCCTAGTTTTTTCTTTTTGCAAAAAAAAATAAAAATAGTACAAATTTGCATTTTTAGACGTATTCTTGCACAAAAAACGTAAATATCACGCATTATTTTACAATTTTGCGTATAAAATGTATCTGAATTTTAAAAAATGGTCATTTGCACTTATATTTTTATTGTTATATTATATCGCCGAAAGGAGGGATTATAATGTACCAAACAAGAATACTAAATGAACAAGAAATAGAAGATTTTAATAAAAAGTTCAATACTGATTATAAGGTTATACACATAAGGCAAAGAGGTAAAAAATATTTTGCATATCTTGATTGCAGTATAGAAATTTTATTAAGGCAAAAAGAAGCACTAAATTATTTTATTTAGTGTTTTTTCTTTCTATATTATATATGTATACCAAATGACATTGATTGGAATTAAGTCCATTTGGTATACAATAAAAAAATCTTTTATTTATAAGTAATTTCAATCGTTTCTTCTTGTTTATTATATACTATTTTTTCAAATAATTTGTGAGCTAGAGTATCTTTTATATTAGGTGGCACAGAATCATCAGATAGTATTTTATATGCTTCTTCACATATTTTATAAGTTCTTTCTTTTCTCATCTTAACTGATTGATTATAGTTTAGTTTTTCTAGTTCTTTTTTTAAATTAGATTCTTCTTTATCAAGTTCTGTTTTATTTTCTTTATACTCATTTATTGTATCAATCCCATTAATATATGCATCTTTTATTCTTTTCCTTTTTATTTCCAATCTATCAAGTTGCTTTTTTAATAAACTTATTTCACTTAGTTCAATACTTTCAGTATTTTCTCCAATATTAATGTCTAGTCTTTCGCTATAATCTTTTTTTAGTTGTTCTAAAATGGTAGGAATTATTACAGAGTCACGTATATAATGGCTGCTTAAACATCTTCCTTTATTATATCCACAACATTGAAAATGGCCACTTCTTCCTTTCATTGCATTTACATGAGATAATGATGCTCCACATTCAGAACATTTTATTATACCTCTTAGCCAATGCTCGTTTTTTGAATATTCTTTTTTATATTTATACCACTTGTCTTTATGTTCTTGCATTTTCTTTTGAGCTAAATTCCATAATTCATCATCAATTATTGGTGGATGTTTTCCTTGACTAATTATCATATCAGGATGATCATAATTTCTTTTCATTCCACCTTCTGTAAATCGCACTTTACCAGTATATGTAATATTTTGTAATATTAATTTCATACTTCTATCACACCATTTATGTCCTCTAGTAGTTTTAAAGTTTGTATCATTCATAAACTTGCATAGCTTTCTAATTGTGGTATCTGGCTCAATCCACTTTTTAAATATCATTTTTACTATTTCGGCTTTTTCTTCATCTATGTATAATTGCTGTGTATTTTTATCATATTTATATCCATATGGTGCTACTCCTTGAAATTCTCCACGTGTAGCTTTTTCTTTTTTTCCTCTTTTAACATTTTCTGATAAATTTAATGAGTAATATTCATCCATCGCTTCATAAATAGATTCTAGAATTACAGATTCTTTTTTCTTTTCATCAATAGGTTGAGTTATTGATATGATTTCTATTTCTAATTTTTTTCTTAATAGAGTTTTATATGTTACAGACTCTTCTCTGTTTCTCGCAAATCTAGAAAAATCATAAACGAGAATTGTATTAAATGGTTTTGGCTTTTTCTTGGCATTAGCTATCATTTTTTGAAATTGTGGCCTTTTGTCAACTGTTCTTCCAGATATACCATTTTCCCTATATATATGCTCTGGAAGTATATCAATATTATTATCCTTTGCATATGCTATACATAATTTCATTTGTGAATCTGGAGAATATTCAGTTTGATCATCTGTTGAAACTCTTATATAAACTGCTGCTTTCTTTTCATTTAATTCTATCATTATAGCACTTTCCTTTCTATGTTTAATGTGCTATAATTGTATAGAAAAACTCATATACAATTATAGTGTATGTCTCATTATTTTTGTTATAGATTAGTAGTCTTTTGGGTTTTTCATTTTGGATCTAGAGTAGCCGCTCTAGATCTTTTTTTTATTTTTTATTAATAATAAAATCTTTATTCATTTTTATAAATTCTAGTATTTTATCCAAGTTTTCTTCTGTCAGTTCTTTATCTTCAAATAAATTACTATGTGTTAGTACATTTTGCAATGCCTCCTTAATATCAAAAACTGTTGTTTTTTCTTCCCAATCAAGCATATAGTTGGCATCTACTTTTAGTATTTTACAAAGAAGATAAATCGTATCTGCATCTGGTTTACTTGTTCCTCTTTCCCAATTTGAAATAGCAGTATCTCCATACTTCATATCTTTAAAACCCTCTTCATTAGCAAGTTGGGTTATTTTTTCTGCTAATTGTTTTTGACTAAGATTATTTTTAATCCTAGAATTTTTTATATTTAGCCCTAGACTCATTCTTTACGTCACCTCGTTTTGATTATATCATATAGACTGTAAAAACTTCAAGAAAATTGAAGAAAAATTCAAAAAAGCATTGACAACTTCAAATACAATGGATAAAATGGAATTAACTTCAAGATACTTGAAGTCAGATGGAGGTGAAAAAATGAGAATATATGAACGCATAAAAAAATATCTTGATGATAATGGAATTAAACAAAATGAGATTGCAAAAAGAAGTAATATTCCAGAAAATACTTTTTCAATGATATTAAATGGAAAAAGAAAATTAGAAGCAGATGAAGCACTTAGTATTTTAAAAGCATTAGGTGTAGATGCAAATACAATTTTTAACTATGAATAACATTTGGAGGATTTATGAAAAAAGAAAAGAAAAGTAGTAAATCTTTAAAGGTTATAGTTGTAAATCCACCCAGTAAAGAAAAAGCGGCTAAAATGATAAGACAAATATCTAAAGATATTAGTAATATTCATTTAAAAAAAATGGGTGATGATCAAAATGAAGAATAAGACTACTAATAAAATTAAGGAGACATTTATGAAAAAAAGAATAAAAATTAAATTTAAAAATTTAGCAGTATTAATTATTGCTTCAATTGCAGCATTAGTAATATTACATGATATTTATTATGTATCTGTATATAGTTGGATTTCAAAAATTACTTATTCATGGACTTGGTATGGTTTTATATCATTTATAGTTTGTGTTGGAATTTTAGATTTATGCTGTGATTATTTATTTAATTATGAAAAATAATTTAGGGTGAGGTTGGATATTTAAAAATACTAAATAGGAGACTAAATATGATATGTAAAATATCCAAAAAAAAAGAGAGAACTCAACTACCACGAAAAGTTCCCTTTGTCAAAATGACGTCTATATTTTAACATACAAGATCATATTTGTCAATTGAATAGGAGGTAGCAATGGAAAACAAACCTAATTATTATGCAGTTATCCCAGCAACTGTCAGATACGATACAAGACTTAAAGATAAAGCAAAATTGCTATATGGTGAAATAGCAGCATTAACCAATAAACATGGTGAATGTAGTGCTAGTAATAAATACTTTGCTGAACTCTATGATGTAGATATATCTACAATTTCCAGATTGATAAAAAATCTAAGTGATTATGGTTACATAAAAACAACGATTGTCTATAAAGAAAATACAAAAGAAATTGAAAAGAGGTATATGCAAATTTGCATAGAGGGTATATGCAAAAAAGTCAAAGATAATAAAGAAGAAGAATATAAAGAAATAAATAAAGAAAGTAATATTTTTGAATTAGTAGAAAAAAACTTAGGAAGAGTACTTAGTCCTATAGAAATAGAAGTTATTAATAAATGGGATTATGATACTAAAATTATAGAATTAGCTATTAGAGAATCTATTTTAAATAATGCTAAAACAATTAAATACATAGACAGAGTTCTATTTAACTGGAAGCAAAACAAAGTAGAAACTTTAGAAGATGCTGAAAGATATATAAAAGAATTTAGTAATAAAGCTAAACCTAGAAAAAAAGAAAAAGATTTATCTGATAACTATTATAAAGAACTATAAATGAATGATGTAGAAGAAACTATTTTAGGTCATTTATTACTAAAACCAAATCTTTTTAAAAGAACAGTAATATCTGATAATCATTTTCTAAATGAACAAAACAAGTTCATATTTAAATTAATAAAAAAACAATATGATGATATTCAAAGTATTGATTTGGTCGGAATAACAACCAACTATCTTAGTGAATTTAACACAAAAAATCCAGCAAACATTATCATACAAAAGATTAGTGAAATAATGGATCAAGTATTATTACAGGAAAATCATTACGATTATTATCAGGAATTATTATTTGACAAGTACATTGATAATGAGATGATGAAATCCATTAACAAATTTAAATCACAACAAATTAATAAGGAAACGTTATTACAAGAAATACATAATTTAGAATCACAATCAATAAAACTTGAAGATAACAGACTAAATAGTAATGAAATATTTCAGTTAATTAATTCCAAGAATAGAAATATTAATTTTAGGTTTAATAAGTTATCCGAAACAGCAAATATCCAGGAACATGATCTAGTAATTATTGCAGCTAGGACAGGTTTAGGAAAAAGTGGATTTTGTTTAAATCTTTTAGAAGATTTATCTGATAGATATAACTGTTTATATTTCAATATGGAAATAGCTGAAAAACAGCTATATCAAAGATTAGTATCAATTAATTCAAAAATAGATATGAAGTATTTAGATAATCCAGCGACTGATTATCAAAAAGATGCTATTAAGAAAGCTTGTGAGTCTATAGCATCTAAAAAAATAAAAATATATTCGCAAGGTCAAACAGTAGCAACAATCAGAAAAAAGATAACAAAAGAATCTAAGCAAGGTCATACGATAGTTTTTATTGATCATGTAGGCCTTATAAAATCTAAAAAAGATTCTTCACTATATGAGAATCTAACAGAAATAGTTAAAGAATTAAGACAAATATCTTTAGATTGTGATTGTACTATTATTTTAGTCAGTCAGTTAAACAGAAGTGCTGATAATAAACAATTACCTAAGATATCAGAATTAAAAGACACAGGTGAGTTAGAGCAATCAGCAACAACAGTAATTCTTATGCATGATGAGAATCAAGAAAAAAATATGTCAAAAGATGAAGTGCCTATTACTTTCTTAATAGGAAAAAATCGAAATGGATCTTTAGGAATGACACATTATCAATACAACAAATTAAATCAGAGATTCGAATAATAAAAGTGAGGTGTATATTTTGGAAAAAATAGATTATGAACAAATGAACAAATTATTAAATACATTAGAAAAAGCTAGAGTATCACATAATACGATATTAAGTATCTGTAATGTTAAATACTTACAAGATATAACAGTAGTTCAATATAACAACATATTACTTCTATTCTCACATTTTGAAGCAGTTCTAAACAATAAGGAAGATATATGTTAGATAATGAACTAAAAGAAGAAAATATTATTGTTAAAGATGAAATTCTTTATAACAAGACATCTATAGCATTAAGACAATATTTTCCACAGACATATGATTATTTAAGATTTGAAATCATCCCAAGAATATCCAAAAAAGGAAAACTTGATGGATCATATTCAATTAATCTCCCAACTCCAAAGCTATTTGAAAAAGCATATGGAAAAATCCAATTAGAGTTTTGTGTACAACATGACGTACTAATTATTGAACAAATTAAACCAAGTAATATTTTAATTAAATGTTTTAAGAACACTCCATCATTATATAAAGGTATTCCTTATTTCACAGAAAAAGAATACTTCAAACTACAATTATTCGATAAATATGAATAAGATACAGTATTTTATTGAACATATTGGACTCTATTGGAAAAGTAAATATTATGATTTAAAAAAAGAATACGATGAATATCGAGAAGAACACGAAACACATGAGAATGATTTAAGAATAATGTATTCTCAACAAAAGCATATGAAAAATGAAATAAGTCAATTAAAGAAAAAAAAGAAGAAAAAAAGAGGGAGAAGAAAGAAATGAGAACAATTGAATTAAATACTTATGAGTATTCTGATCTTATTAATTATTTAGAAAAACTAAAAGAATTAATAAGAACTAATCAAAGAGTTGAATCATCAAACCCACATGATCGTTGGGATAATACAAATTATGACATTATGAAAATAGATAGATTGTTAGATATAGTTCAAGGCAAAGTTTTTTCAGAAGGATATTTCAGACAAAAACCAAAACCATCGCAACAAAAAGATGATGATTCTGATGATTTGTTTTCTTTCTTAAAGGATTAGGAGGTCTATATGAATGTAGAATTATTAAAAACAATTATTATATGTGGAACAGTTTGTTTCTGTTTCTGGATAATGTATAGAAAAAAATGATTATTGGAAATGAAGTTTGGAAAAATATTGATTATGATTCCAGGTATCAAGTTTCTAATTTTGGAAGAATTAGGAAAAAGATTACCAAAGGTTATCGTTATTTAAAACCATTTAGAAAAGGAAATTTATTCCTGGTAAAAATAAAAGATAAAGATATGAATTGTGCTAGGCTTGTTGCTAATGCTTTTATACAAAAATTAACAAATAAGGATAGAGTGTATCACAAAAATAAATTAGATTTTGATAATTATTATAAGAACTTAGAAATTGTATCTTTAGAAGAATTAGGTAAAAGAACAGGACACATATCTAAATCAAAACGTGTTGTTGAAGTCAAAGATAATGAAATAATAAGAGATTGGAGATCTGCTAGAACAGCTGCAAAAGACTTGTTTGTTTCGTATCAGACAGTAATGGACTACTGTAATAAAAAAGTTCAAAAACCCATGTATAACTTAATGTGGGAAGATGATTATTTTAATGAAGTGTTTGATCCATTTACATGGGAACACAAAAAATAGGAGGAAATATGGAATTAAGTGATTTAAGACGAGGTGATATAGTTACATATGCTTCTGGAAGAACAAATTATGTAAATAAACCTCAAAATTATGAAATAAATTATACTAAAAAATTAACTAACATTGGATTAGGACCAGATTTTACAATAATGAAAATTCAAAGATATAAGAAAGTATTGTGTTTTTATATTTTAGTAACAATTTTTAAAAGAAAATTTTAGGAAGTGGTTATTATGAATAAAACGAATACTTTCGATATATTACTAATAGTTGTTTTAATTGCAGCATATGCATCGTTTATTTATTTTATAAAAGTATGTATTGATCTAAAAATATATGATAGTTGCTACAATAAACCAGCTACAGAATTTTATAATAATCACCAAAAGTTATGTAAAAAGTATGAGGATTATTAATTATGGAAAATATACAAACAAATATATTTTATGAAATAGATAAACAAAAAAACAAAGATCATGTAGCTACTCCTAGATGGGTAGTTGAAGACATTTACAAATTAATTGAAATCGAGTCATTTAATAATATTTGGTTTCCATTTAATAATTATGATTCACATTTTAAATTATATGCTGATGAATTAAAACTTAGATATAAAGCTACACATATTTTTGATGATTTAGGTAATGATTTTTTTAAAACAGAGCCACCTAAAGATTGTGATTTATTAATTAGTAATCCACCATTTAGTGAACAAAATGAAATAATTAAAAGAACATTTGAATTAGTTGAACAGGCAAAAATAAAATCTTTTTGTTTACTATTACCATTAGCAACATTAGAAACACCAACTAGAGCAGAGATGTACGAAAAATATGTTGATAAATTATCAATATTAATATTTAAAAAAAGAATAAAATTCTTAAATACAAAAGGCAGTTTTAATAAAGGATGTTGTTGGATTTGCTATAACATTCCAAATTTAAAAAGACAAATATATTGGATATAGAGGAGGAAATAAAATGTATATATTAAAAATTAATGACAATAAAGCAATATTTTATAGTTTAGCATCTTTACAAGATGTTCTAAAAAGATGTTTTAGATTATCTTTAGAAGAAATAAGAATTGGTAGACCATATATATTTCAACGAAAAAATAAGCAGTCAGTCAAACTGTTACTTATTAGGAGATAGAATATGGAATTATTGATAAGAAGTCAGAATAAGATGTCCTTAATAAAATATAACAAAAGTATTTGTATATCAAACAAAAATCCAGATGTAATAATTATAGATATTGATCTAAAAAAATCAGTTAAAAAAGATGCATATAGCATATTTGTTGATGGTGAAATAGCAGGTACTTATTTATCCAAAGCAAGAGCATTAGAAGTACTTGATGAAATAAACAGTAAAATAAAATGCCAATATCTTGTTAAATGTAATGCTTTATTAAAAGATGAAGATATGCAGAGAATAAAGAGGCATTTAACAAAAGAATATTTAGGGGATTTTATTTTAGAAGCTCCACCAATTGAAATAAAACCATTAAATTCAAATATTATCTATTATGAAATGCCAGAAAAGTAAGGAGGAAATATGAGAAATAAAAAAGAAGAAAATATAGATATTGTTGATATAAAAAAATTATCAAAAACAAGACATCATTACTACTTAAAGTCAAACCAAATATACTGTGAAGATCTTTTTTCAGAGGAAAAAGTTATTGTAGGTCGATATGATTCCACTATATATTATCCAGGTAAGATTGAAATAATAAAAGATAACAAAGAAGAATTAATTTCATTGACTCCAGAATTAATCTATATAAAAAAAGACTTTGATATGAGTCTCTTATTAAATATAGACTTTAAGATAAGAAAAGAAGATGGCTTTTATGTAAAAAAAATTTATTTGTGTAATGATGAAGATGATAAAAATTTTTATGAAATTGATCCAAATACTAGAATAGTTCATCTTACCAGATTAGATGGTCAATTGGATGATACAATAATTACGCTTTATAAAATAGGAGCAATAGAATAGGAGTAGAAGTTATTATGAAGAAAATATTATGTGTTAAAACAGGATATATATTACTATGTATATCTTTAATAATGATTTTTACAGGATTGTTATTAGAAATAAATAATTTAAATAATCAAGTAAAAGAACTAAGTGAATTTGTAAATATTCAAGGTAATCAAATTAATAAATGTAATGCCGAAAATAGTTCTTTATATAAAAATTATCTTGAATTAGAAGAAAAAAATATTGTGTTGGAGGCGAAAAATAAAGTATATGAAAAAGAATCAAAAGCTAAGGGAAATAATTAATCATTATGGCATCAAAAAACAATTGAAGCATTTTCAAACTGAAATATTTGAATTGAATGAAGCAGTATTAAATTACGAAAAAGAATCTATTGGAGATTTTGTAAATGCTATTTATAGAAATTGTTATAACATTTTAGTTGATACTATAAATGTACCGAAATTAAAAGATCCTCGTAGAGAACACGTAATTGAAGAAATAGCAGATGTAATGGTAATGCTAAAACAAATTCAATTACATTACAATATTAAAACAGAAACAATTAATGAAATTATGTCATATAAAATAGACAGACAATTAGAAAGAATAAAAGGGGAATCTAATGAAACTAATAATTAGAAAAGATTGTGATCCTAAATTTCTAAGTCTAAGAATGGTTAGAGAATATAGATTTAAAATAGTTGCTAAAATATTTAAAATATATTGGAAATTAAAAGGATATGAAGTAGAGGAATTAGATTTATGAAATATTTATTATTAATTGTTTTAGCAATAATTATCATATTTATATATTGTTGTTTAAAGGTAGGAGGTAAATCATAAATGATGGAATCACAAATAGGTATTAAAAAAATATCAATAATAAATGATGATGGAACTTCATCAGAAATAGCATCTGGAACAATTAATGCAAATATTAAATCTTTGGAAGATGATTGGGATTTATTTAAACAATCATTACAAACAGGTCTTGAAAAATCTTTTTATTTCACATTAAAAAAAATTAGATATAGAAGAAAAAAGAAGAACAGCAGGTGGATTTTAACAAAGACATATGTGACAGCAGCAACTATCCTTGATTTTTTAGATCCTCTATATTTAAACCCAAGAAAGAAGAAAAGTCCTAAAGGATTATTTATAAAAGTTGGAAGGAAGCATAAATGCCAAATAAGACATTAGAAGAATATCTAAAATCATATAATTATATACACAAAGATTTTATTGATAAGTTGGAAGAAATTTTAGGAATTGCTTTGTTTGAGTATCAAAAAATAATAATTGATTGTTTGATAGAAAAGAGCAAAAAAGGAAGTGATAAAAATTGAGTGAAAAAGAACAGCAATTTGAAAGAATATATAAAGAAACCGAAAATTTTGGAAGAACTCAATTTGTAAGAGAAATACAAATGCAAATTAATGATAATAAGAAAAAAGACAAAGAAATAGAAAGACTAAATAAAGAGTTACAAAATTTAGAAAAATTAAATAATGCTAACTATCAAAGTTTTATTGAAGTAAATAATATTATAAATGAATTAGGAAAATGGTTAGAAGATATGTCAAACCGAACAACATTACACATATCTACAATAACAGGTTTTACTATGTGTTTAAATAAATTACAAGAATTAAAAGAAGGCGAAAAAAGTGAAAAAAACTAAAGTTGTAAAATTACCAGCAATACCTGAAAGAGAAGAAACAAGAGAAATAAGAATTTGTGATAAATGCAATAAAGAATTATATGAATTTCATAATAATTTAAAAGTTGAAGTTTTTAGTGGTTCTGAAACTTATAAAGAACGAAAATACAATTATTATAAAGGTTATGATTTATGTTCTGATTGCGTAGAAGAATTTTTATTACCTCTATTAGAAAAAGAATTAAATAAAAATCCTAATGAATATGAGTATGAATATTGTTATGAATGTGATTATTAGTAAAATTAAAAGGAAGTGATGAGGAGTGAAAGAAGAAATAAAGTATTATAATTTTGAAAACACTGTAAAATGGCTAAATTTTGCATATTTCTTAAGAAATGAATTTCCATTTAATAGAAAAGATTTAGAAAATATAAAAACAGGTTGGGGTATGCTTATTATTCCTAGCAAAGGCATTGAAGAAACCATAGAAGCAAAATTAGGAAATAAAGAAGAAATGCCTTTAAAAGAAATAGTAATGTTATTTCAATTACCTTTTACTTATAAAGATAGCCTAGGGGTAATTAGTAAAAATATATCTTTAACATTTAGATATGATAAAACTTATAAATATGGAGAAATAAATAAGAATATTGCCGAGTGTTGTTACTTTATTCAAAAATATAGTAAAAAAATGAATGATTTTTATATACTTGATAATGAGTTTATATTTGAGTTCATGAGCTATTATGTAATAAATAATCAATGGGGATTAGGTGCTGAAACAATTTCCACATTTGTAGTTGAAAATTTATCTTGTTTAAAGGATGACATAAAAGAAATATAGCTTTAGGAGGTGAATCTATGGCTAAGTATTATCCAATAAAATATGGTAGATCGACTGTAAGACCATTAAAAAAAGAAGATGCATCTAATTTAATGATAATGCTCCAGAAGAAAAGAGATAATGAGCCTAATGAGACTTTAAAGAAGATGTATGATAGAGATTATTTACTAGTTAAATTAGGATTAAACACAGCATTTAGGATTAATGATCTATTAAAGATACAAGTAAATGAAAATCTTATTAAAGGTATTATGTATATCAGAGAGAATAAAACCAGGAAAGAACAATATTGGGAATTAAATCCTAAACTACATAAGGATGTAATGGATTATATATCCAGGAATAATCTATATGATGGTGAATACTTATTTCCATCAAGAGTAGGTACTAATAAACCTATAACTTCAACTAATGCTTGGATGAGGATAAAGAAGTATACAAAAGAATTAGGAATAAATTATTTAGTAGGATGTCATTCATTGAGAAAATGCTTTGCTAGAACATTCTATGAGAACACAAAAGATTTAATTACATTACAGAAAATGTTAAATCATTCCAGTCCACAGGTTACATTAATTTATATATGCTGGGATGATGAAGATCAATTAAAATCGAGAAAAGATTTTTATTTTTAAAAGTATATAATTAAAAAAATGAAAATTACAAAGTAGATACTAAAAATAGATGTGAATAAAATATTGAAAAACATTTAATAAATAAAAGAAAAATATCCACAATGTTGGTACTAAAACGAACTTAACAGAATTATCTCATTTTGTTAAGTATAGGATAGGGGTTGTTGGATAGGAAGGAGTCAAATGAGTGAAAAAGAATTAAGTCAATATTATTGGTTAAAACAAGAAATAAAAAGATTAGAAGACAGTATAGTTGAATTTGGATCTGGAGTGGGAGCCATTAAATATAACGATTCTATTAAATCTACTAAAAAAGTGGATTCTATCCAGGAAAAAAAAGTAGAACTTATAGATCAACTAATTGAGTTCAGATTAAGTGCCTTAGAAAAGTATTTAGAAATTGAGAGATATATTGAGACAGTCGATGATAGCGAAATTAGACACATTATGAGACTTAGATTTCTTGACTTAAAGGATTGGTCAACCATAGGTGAAGAAATCAATTGTGATAGGACTACAGCAGCTAGAAAACTAAGAAAATATATTAAGTTTCAAAAAGTTGCCCACAAATCCCATTGATTCTGTGATATTGTATATTGTAGAAAATAATCAAGAGAGAAAAACTCTCTTTTTTGTTTTCTAAATATCTTATATGGCACTTATCTTAACAGATAGTGGAAGGCAGTGATAAACTGCCTAGAGTTGATATATTTTATATCTATTCTAGGGTGTTTATCACTAAAAAATAATTTGAGGTGCATTCATATGAAAAATATAACGAGTGAAATGCTAAAGATTTATGTACCTTATTCTAATTTGGATTGGATGAACTATAAGTTAGTAAAAAAAGATGTAACTTTTCATCATATCCAAAAAAGATGTGATAATGGTGCAAGAACTATTGAGAATGGTTGTTTACTCATGCCTAATGCACATAATTATTTACATTTGATTGAATTTAAAGATATTGAGACATATACTGCTTTAAATAAAATATTTAAATATATTAATCAGCAGAGATATGAGCCTACAACCGAGCAAAGAGAACTAATTGAATATCTATTAGTTCAATTTGAAACTGAACACAGATGGGATAAAGGTAGCAAAGGTAAGCTACTTTTAAAACATAAATATTTAGAAAGATGGTAAGAACGAGAATATCGTTCTTTTTCTTTTGGAAAGGAGATGTGTTTATGAATTTAAGATGGTGGAAAGCAGCAGGAATAAGAGCAATTAAGACAGTTGCTCAAACTGCAGTTGCAATGATTGGAACTAGTGCTGTTATGGGTGATGTTGATTGGATCATGGTAGGCAGTGCCAGTTTATTAGCAGGAATACTAAGTTTATTAACTAGTGTTGCTGGTTTACCAGAATTAGAAAATGAAAAATAGAAATGGAGTGATTTAAATGGCAACAGAAAAAGTTGTAGAAAAAGTTGAAGAAGAAGTTGTTGAAGTAGTCGGAGATGATGAAGCAGTAATTAAAGAAGAAGGTGCTGAAAATGAAGGCTAATGATTTAGTAAATAAATTAAAAGATATAGCAATTAATTATAAGACATTATATGTTTATGCTTGTTTTGGATCACCATTAAACAATGCAAATAAACAAAGATATACTAACAATTGTGATTATAATAGACAACCAAGTAGAAGAAACAAAATCAATGCAGCAAGTTCTGATACATTTGGTTTTGACTGTGTAAATCTTATTAAAGGTGTTTTATGGGGATGGAATGGAAATCTTAATAAAACATATGGTGGAGCAGTATATGCTTCTAATGGAGTTCCTGATACAAACGCAAATGGTATGTTCTGGGATTGTTGCTATAATCAATCAAGTGATTTTAGTAATATAGTACCAGGAGAATTTGTATGGTTAGATGGCCATATTGGTGTATATATTGGTGATGGTCTTGCAGTAGAATGTACTCCTGCATTTCAGGATAAAGTTCAAATTACTGCAGTAGGTAATATTGGAGCAAAAAGTGGATATGCTACAAGAACATGGACTTCACATGGTAAATGTAAATTTATAGATTATTCTGGATCAGGTGGAGGTGGAGGTAGCACTGGACCTGATCAGATACTTCATAAAGGATCCAAAGTTATGATTAATGGAGTATTTAAGATAAATGAGATTAAATTACCTGGTGGAAAATACAAGAATGGAGCAGTAGGCTGCTACGATTTATGTTATGGCTCTCCTGTAGGAGAAAACGATTGGATTCCATGTGGACCATTAGGAGAATGTCAATCAGATAAAGAAAGAGCAAATTATGATAGTGATAATATAAATGTAGGAGAATATTTTATCTGCGATAAGATATTTACAGTTATAGATGTAGAAGATCCTACCAATGATACTCCAAATGGAGTAGCAATATTAGAAGCTGATGGAGTACAATTCAGAATGGATTGTGGACCATTAGTAGAAATAGCAGATTAGAAGGAGAAGAATATGATAAAAAGTGTTAAGATAAGTGGAAAAGAGTATGTAATGCAATCCAGTGCATATACTCAATTCGCATATAAAAATGAAACTGGAAGAAAGTTGTTAGATGATTTAAAAGAAATCACAAAACTAAAAAATGCAAAAACAGATGTGTTGTTATCAAAATATGATGATGTTGTAGAAATATTATTAAGAATTGCTTATACAATGATTCAAGAAAATGATAAAAACCAGGTATCTTCATTTGAAGATTTCTTAAAATCCATAACTAATTTATTTGAAGATACAGACTGGATTAGTGATGTTGTTGATCTTGCACAAGCACCCATATCAGGGGGAAATAAAAGAACTTCCCCACAAAGCAAATAATGAAAAACCAATAGATGAATTTGAAGTTGTCGCTTTAGCAAAAAGATTAGGAATTACGATAGAAGAGATGAAAGATATGACTTTTGTCTCTTTATTAAATGTTTTAATTAGCAGTGTCGATAATAATGAATCTGATACTAGGGAAGCAACTCAAGAAGATATTGACAAATATTTCTGATAGGAGTGTTAGTATGCAAAACATATTTTATTTTAAAAAAATTAGTAGAATAGGTGGAACAGAACAATTTCTTTATGAAATAGCTAAAAAATATGAAGATTGGGATATTACAGTTTTCTATGATGAAGCAAACATTGATCAATTAGCAAGATTAAGAAAATATGTAAGATGTAAAAAGCATATTCCAGGAGAAGTGGTGGAATGTGAAAAAGCCTTTTATAATTTTAATATTGATATGATGGATGATGTTATTTCAAAGAAAAATACATTTGTTTCTCATGCTAATTATGAAGAAATAGGTTATAGGCCACCGATTACCGATAGAAGATTAGATGATTTTATTGGAGTATCTAATTTTGCTGCATCTAAATTAGATGAATATGGTAAGAAACTAGGAATGGATATTAAAACAAAAAAGTGTTATAATCCATTGACAATTGAGCCAAAAGAAAAAGTACTAATATTAGTTAGTGCTGGAAGATTGGATGATGAGGTTAAAGGTGGAAAAAGGACACTACAATTAATTGATTCATTAGATAAGTATTGTGAAAAAACAGGTAGACATTATCTGTTTTTAATATTTTCTAATCCAGTTAATTTCGCAATTAAATCAAAAAATGTTACACTAATGACTCCTAGAGTCGATGTAAGACCATACATATCAATGGCTGATTATGTTATTCAATTATCTAATGATATGGAAACATACTGTTATACAATTAATGAAGCATGGTCATATGGAGTACCATGTGTAACTACTCCATTAACCATATGTAAGGAATTACCTATTAATGATAATATGAGATTAGAATGTGATTGGGATATGAATAACGTAGATGAAATAGTAAAGGAGATGTTTGAGAGGAAAGCATCTCCTTTTAAATACGTTCCACCAGAAGATGATTGGAGCAAGATATTAGCTCCAGGGAAAAGCACTTGGAAGGAGGAAAAGAATATGAAAGTTAAAGTTAGATGTATAAGAGATTACTTTGATTTAGAGTTAGATACTATTATTAGAGCTAATCCAGAAGATCCTAATTATGAGAGAGTCATAACTAGAGAACGTGCAGATAAGTTATTAGAACTTAACTTAATAGAAGAGCTTGGAGTTGTTAAAGAAGAGAAGAAAGAACAAGCAACAAAGCCTACAAAAAAAGTAGAAAAAGCAGTTAAATAATGAGCTATGGTGTAAGAAAAAGCTTTTACAATTCCAAAGCATGGAAGCAAGTAAAGAATAATATATGGATTAAACAACATCTATTATGCAATAGATGTCATAAGCCAGTGTATGTAAATGGATTAAGTGATTATCTACCTAAAGAAAAAAGAAGAACTGGGATAGTTCATCATAAAATATACTTAGATAATGAGAACGTTTATGATGATGCTATTGCTTTAAATGAAAATAATTTAGAAGGAATTTGCAAAGAATGTCATGAACTTGAACATCATCAAGATCAAGTTACTAGAAGTGAATATACTTTCGATGAGCAAGGTAATTTAATTTTAAGATAAGGGGGGCTATATAAGATAGCACAGTGCCATATGAGAAACCGAGGCCAGAGCCTTCAAAAATTGCTCATAATCGTGCATATCCCCCCATCTTTGCTGAAAGGAGGATAAAATGGATAAAATCAAGCCAGTTAATTTTAAAAAATTAAAAACTACTTTCAATAAAATGGATGACGATAAGGGAATGCTAGGATTATCTTTAGTCAAAGAATTAGAGTTTATGAAAACAACAATTAATAAACTTCAAAAAGAGATTAAAAGTAAAGGTGTAGTCACTCTAATGGATCAAGGTAAATACTTTGTTGAAAGAGCTAATCCAGCTTTAGTGCAGTATAATTCTTTGGTTAAAAATTATCAATCCACAGTCAAACAAGTAAATGACTTATTACCAGATTCTGGATCAGGTAATATTGATGACTTTGACAATGATGATCTATGACATATATAGAAGAATATTACAAGTGGATTGAGAAAAACCCCAATAAAGTCTGTAAGAAAGTCAAGACAATTTATCAAAGGCTAGTCATGGATTTAAAGAAACCAAAAACGGTTTCTTTTTTTAATAAGGCAACAGGTGAAAATGAAACCCATACTTATATTTTTGATGAAAGAAAAAGTCTAAGATGTATTCATTTTATTGAAAAGTATTGTCGCCAATCAAAAGGTATTTGGAATGGTAAACCTTTGAAACTAGAACTATTTCAAAAAGCATTTTTACAATCCTTGTTTGGATTTGTAGATAAAGATACAGGCTTGAGAAAGTACAAAAAAGCTGTATTATTCGTAGCTAGAAAAAATGGTAAATCTGTTTTAGATTCAGGTATTGCATTATATATGCTTACAAAAGATGGAGAAGGTGGAGCAGAAATTTATTCTGTTGCGACAAAGAAAGAACAAGCAAAAATTGTTTGGGAAGAATCAAAAAAAATGGTTAAAAAGAGTCCAGCATTAGCCAAAAGAATAAGATGTCTAATCGGTGGAATTTATTATGATGATAATGATTCTAGTTTTAGAGCTTTATCAAGTGATTCTAATTCATTGGATGGATTAAATGCTCACTTGGTAATAGCTGATGAGGTCCATGCATGGAAAGATAAGAATTTATTAGATGTTACCTATGATTCAATGGGGGCAAGAACTCAACCAATATATTTAGAAACATCTACTATGGGAACTGTAAGAGAAAATGTATTTGACATAGAATACGATTATGATTCCCAGGTAATAGATGGAACAATTGAAGATGAAACACTATTGCCTGTTATTTATGAATTGGATAACGAAAATGAGTGGACTGATGAAGAATGTTGGTTTAAAGCAAACCCATCTTTAGGAAGAATAAAATCAATAAAAAATCTAAGAGAAAAAGTTCAAAGAGCAAAAAACAATCCAATAGAATTAGTTAATTTACTATGTAAGGATTTTAATGTTAGACAAAATTCTTTAAATTCATGGCTAACTTTTGATGATCTTAATAATGAAAAAGTATATAAAGAATGGAAAGATAGTTATTGTATTGGAGGATGTGATTTATCCAGTACAACTGACTTAACTTCTGCAACAATACTTGGAGTAGTAAAAGGTGAAATAAGAGTTAAGCAAATGTATTGGATTCCTACTAATTTACTAGAAAAAAAAGTAATTGAAGATAAAATTCCATATGATAAATGGTTAGCAGCAGGATTAGTAAGATTATCAGGAACATCAAAAATCGACTATCATGATGTAACACTATGGTTTTTGGAGCAAGTTCAAGAATTTGATTTAAGACCATTGTGGGTAGGATATGATTCGTGGAACGCACAATTTTGGTGTGATGAAATGATAGAAAATGGTTTTGATATGGTTGAAATAAGACAAGGATATAAAACAGAATCTGCCCCATTAAAACAAATGAAAGCAGATTTAATGGATAAAAAAATAAATTACAACAATAATCCGATTCTAAAATGGAATTTATCAAATGTTGTTGTAAAAGTTGATGATAACGAAAATATTATGTTATCAAAAGAAAAAGCACGTCAAAGAATTGATGGTGCTGCAAGTTTAATGGATGCTTATGTGCTGTATGTAAATAAGCAACAAGAATTTTTAAATTATATTAATGAGGAGGTTTAATATGGAATGGAGAAGTATTTTTAAGAATATATTTGGTAATAATTCTAATACAAAGCAACCTTCTACTTCAACAGAAATAGAGATTATTGATGGTAGAAAAGCAGTTTTTACAAGATACAACGGAGATTTTGTAAATGATCCAGATGTAATAACTTGTGTTGATACGATTGCTAGAAATGCAGCAAAAATGCATCCTGTACATTTAAGTGATTTTGCTGGAAAGAAAAGAAGAGAACAGGATAAAATTTCAAATTATGTTGCTAAAAAGCCAAATGAATTACAAAATGCATATAAATTCTATTATCAAGTTGTTTCAAATTTGTTTTTTTATAACGATTCTATTATATATGTTCAACGAGATGAAAACTATAAACTAACAGGATTATATCCATTAGATTTTAGTGAAGGTAAATTTTATGAATATCAAGGTAAAATATGGGTTAAATTCAAATTTGGAAGAAAAAAAGAAAGATTTGTGCCTTATTCAGATTGTATTCATTTAACTAGATTCAATGATTTAGATGGACTGGTCGGAGGTAGTCAAAGACCATTGGTAAAAGTGCTTTCATTTAAACACGTATTAGATGAAGGTATCATAAACGCAATAAAAACTACTCAAAGCATTAGAGGTATTTTAAAATCAACTAAGTCAATTTTAAAACCAGAAGATGTAAAAAAGATGAGAGACCAATTTGTTAAAGATTTTATGGATGCAGATAATACTACTGGTATTGGTGGATTAGATGCAACAACAACTTTCGATCCTGTTGAGTTAAAGCCGACAGTAGCGACAGCAGAACAAGCAAAAAGTATTGATAACAAGATACTTTCTTATTTTGGTTTAAATGAAAACATTATTCAATCAAAATACAATGAAGATGAATGGAATGCTTTTTATGAGTCTGTATTAGAGCCAATTGGTATTCAAATGTCATTAGAATTTACTGACAAGATTTTCACTCCAACAGAAAAGAATTATGGCCATGAAATAATATTTGAGAGTAATAGATTACAATATGCTTCTAATAAGACAAAAATCGAAATATTAAGATATGGAGGTAATATCTTTTATGTTGACGAGTTAAGAGAAGTGTTTAATATGGCCCCTCTTCCAGATGGAGAAGGCCAAAAGATATTAATTGATCAGAATCATCAGCAAAATAATAATATTGATGATTCTAATGATGAAAATGAGGAGGGAGATGAAGAAAATGAAGGAGAAGGAAATTAGAAAACTAGATATTCAATTAAGAGCATCAGAAGCAGAAGACAATAAAATGGAAATAAAAGGATATGCAGTAGTTTTTAATAGTCCAGAAACTTATTATGGATATACAGAAGTTATTGCTCCAACTGCTTTTGATGAAGCTGATATGTCAGATGTTGTTTTGAGATATAATCATAATGATAGTTTTATTATATTGGCAAGAACAAGAAATAAATCATTAAAACTCGACACAGATGGGACTGGTTTAAGTATTGATGCATTTTTACAAGAAGATATATCAGATCATAGAAATATATTTAATGCAATTAAAACACAATTGATTGATAAGCAAAGTTTTGGTTTCACTGTAGAAGAAGATGAGTATGATTATGAGTCAGATACAAGAACAATTACCAAAATTGGTAAATTATTTGATGTATCTGTAGTAGATCAACCATTTTATAATGGAACTGATGTATCTGTTGCTAGAAATATATCTGATGATTTCTTAAAGAGAAGAGCTGAACTTAGAAAAGAATATGAAGCTAAAGAAGCCTTAAAAAAGGCAAAAGAAAGACTAATATCAAAATTAGGTTAATGCGATTATGGGAAAGGAACTGGAGAGTTCCTTTTTTGTTGGTGGAGACTAACTAAGTCGTTTTAATAAATACTTGGAGAAGTATTTTTAGATGGAATTTAGGAGGCCAAAAAGAACTAAAAAATATGAGGAGGTCTATATGAATAGATTACAAGAAATAGAGCAACGTAAGGCTGAAATAGATAAACGTAAGACTGAAATTAGATCTGAATTGGAAACAGTTGAAGATGTCAACAAAGTTGAAGAATTAGAAAAAGAAGTTGATTCGTTAGATCAAGAAGCAACTGCTCTAAAAGAAGAGTCTGAATTAATTTCAGAACATAATAAAAATGAAAAAGAAGCTTCTGCTGTAGAAGAAAAATCAGCAGTAAAAGCAAAAAAAATGGAGGAAAAGAATATGAACGAAGAAAGAAAGTATAATTTATCTAGTCCAGAGTATCGTACTGCTTGGGCTAAAAAAGTAATGGGTTTATCAGATGATAAATTCACTGCAGAAGAAAAAAGAGCTTTAGGAGATGCCATTACTACAACTGCAACAGAATTTGTAGCTTCTGATGCAGATACACAAGGAATTAATAATGGTGGATTATTTATTCCAACAAGTGTCAGAATGGAATTAATGGAGTTAATGGAAAAGGCTTCACCATTCTTTAGAGACATTAGAAAATTAGCTGTTCAAGGTAATGTTGATTTACCATACTTATTTGAGGCAGATGATGCTAATTGGTATGCTGAAACAACTGAAACTAAGAACGAAGGTCAAGAATATAAAAACCTTCAATTAACTGGTTGGGAGTTAGCTAAAGATGTAGTTATTACATGGAAATTAGAGGAAATGGCTGTTGATTCATTTATTGACTTTATCATTGATGAATTATTCAATAAAATGGCTAAAACTTTAATTACTGCTACTATTTATGGTACAGGATCTAATATGCCAACTGGTGCAATCTATGGAGAAACTCCAGTACAAACAGGAGATGATTCAATTGCACGTGTATTAAATACATATGGAGCATTATCAGAAGATGCAAAAATTGGTGCTAATGTATATATTTCATCAGCTGTTAATTTAGACATTATTTCTTACAAAGATAATAATGGAAATTATCCATATTTAGCTGGTCTTCCAAAAGTAAGTGGATTTAATGTAGAAGTTGATCCATATTTAAAAGAAAAAGATATCCTTGCAGGAAATGCAAGATATTATATCTTAAATGAAAATACTCCTGTAAGACTTGATAAAGAAAGAACTGTTAAAGGTAGAAAAGTAACTTATGGTGCTTATGCTATCTATGATGGTAAACCAAAACCAGGATACTTCAAAAAAGGTACAACTGCTAATTTACCATCTGCTTAATTGTTAGAAAGAAGGTATGAGTAGGCTATGCTAGAAGATATAAAAAAAGCTCAAGGTATTAACCATGATGAGTTTGATGATACAATAAAAAATCTTATCGCAGCAGCGAAAAAAGATTTAAAAGCTGTTGGCATAGCCGATAGCTTTTTAGATAAAGAAGTAGATCCTTTAGTTCGTCAAGCAATTAATACATATGCATTATCTAACTTAGATGTAGATAATAGTGAAATGTATGCTAACAGTTATTTATCTCAAAAAGATGCATTGAGACATTATAATGAATATCATTCTAATCCAGAAATCAGTGAGGTTGAAGATGGAGTACACTGAAATTATTTATCTAATGCGTAGAAGTGTTGAATTAGATGATATAGGTAATAATATATCATCTAATTTTGAAACACGTTTTAAATGCTATGCAAAAAAGCAAAGTGTTAGAACAAATGAATTTTATAATGCTACTCAAATAGGGCTTTCTCCATCAGTGGAATTTGTTATAAAAAGACTAAATTATCACGATGAGGAAGAATTATTTTGGAATGATAAGAGATATAAAATAATAAGAACTGTTGATCCTAAAAACAAAAATGATATTGTTTTAGTTTGTGAAAGACAAATTGGTATAAATGAATAATAATAGCATTTTAGATGTCGTATCTATTCTGGATGATTATTCTAAAGATATTCAGGAAGGAATAGAAGATTCAGCAGTAGAAGTAGCTAAAAAAGGTGCTTCTACTCTGAAAAAGACATCACCAGTTAATAAAAAAAAGACATCCCATAAAGGTAAATATGCCAAAGGATGGAGAACTAAAACAGAAAAGAGTTTTGGATCAGTTAATGTTATTATTCACAATGCAACTGATTATCAATTAACACATCTATTGGAAAAGCCACATTTAACCAGGAATGGTGGAATCACTAAACCTAATGTGCATATTAAGCCAGTAGAAGATACTTGTATTAATGAATATGAGAGAAAGGTAGAAGAGGTAATACAAAATGCATAAAAAAATATACGATTTATTATGTCAATTAGAAATACCTGTAGCATATGATCATTTCGCTACAAATAAGAATATAGAGCCACCATTTATTGCTTATAGAGAGATTCCAGAAGATACTTTCAAAGCAGATGGGAAAACTTATTATAGAGATTATAGTTTTGAAATAGAAATGGTAACCATTAAAAAAGATATTGCATTACAGAAAAAACTTGAAGAACTATTAGATTCTAACAATATTCCATACGATATTGGTGATGAAGTATGGGATAGTGATGAAAAAATATATCACAATTATTATGAAATATAGGAGGAAATTATGAATAAAGTAAAGTTTGGTCTTAGTAATGTTCATATTGCTAAGATTATTTATGGTGCAAATAATGAAATTACATATGACACAGTATTTGCTATTCCAGGAGCAGTAACTTTAACTTTGGATCCATCAGGAGAAGAAGTTGATTTTCATGCAGATAATACATCTTATTTTAAAGATAGAGGCAATGATGGTTATTCTGGATCTTTGGAACTTGCATTAGTGCCAGATGAATTTAAAACAAAAATTCTAGGACTTACTACTGATGCAAATGGTGCATTATTTGAAAATAAAGATGATAAAGTAAATGATTTTGCTTTAGGATTCCAAATTGATGGAGATGCTGAAAATAGAAAGTATTGGTATTATAATGTTAATGCTTCAAGACCTTCTGTAGCTTCTAAAACTAGAGAAAAGTCAAAAGAGCCTGTTACTGAAACTTTAAATATAACTGCATCTGCAAGACCTACAGATGGACAAGTTAAGACAGAATTAGCTCCAACAGTTGCTAATAAGACTGCATATGATGCATTCTTTGAATCTGTTTATGAAAAAACTCCATCTGCATAAAAAGAACTACTCTTTTGAGTAGTACAAAAACTACTCATTAGGGTAGTTTTTTTAGTATTCAAAAGAAGGAGGATTATATGGCATCAAAAAATATTAAAGGTATTACTATTGAAATTGGTGGTAATACTACTAAATTACAAAATGCTTTGAAAGATGTAGACAGTGTTGTATATAAAACCAATACTGAATTAAAATCTTTAAATCAAGCATTAAAATTAGATCCTAAAAATACTGAATTATTGGCACAAAAACAAGATGTTTTAAAAAAGAACATTGCAGCAACTACTGAAAGATTGAATACTTTAAAAGAAGCTCAAAGGCAAATGGGAAACTATAATTCTCTAACCGATGAACAAAAAGAAAACTATCGAGCTTTAAGTGTAGAAATAGCCAAAAGCGAATCTGCTCTTAATAAGCTAAATAAAGAATTGAAAACATCTTCAGGAATAAATTTAGATGGTTTAAAGGAAGGATTAAAAAAAGTTGGAGATGTAGCAGCAACAGTAGCAAAAAAAATGGCCGAAGTAAGTGCAGTTGTCGGTGGTGCATTAGCTGGAATTGTTGCAGCAGGAGTCAAGTCTTATTCCTCATTAGAACAATCTATTGGAGGTGTAGAAACTCTTTTTGGTGATAGTGCAAAAACAGTAATACAAAATGCAGAGCAAGCATATAAGACAGCAGGTGTATCAGCCAATGAATATATGGAAGGCGTTACATCATTTGCAGCTTCTTTATTACAATCAGTAGGAGGAAATACAGAAGAAGCAGCTAAAACAGCAGATATGGCTTTTAAAGATATGTCTGATAATGCTAATAAGTTTGGTACAGATATGCAGTCTATTCAAAATGCATATCAAGGATTTGCTAAGCAAAATTACACTATGTTAGATAATCTAAAATTAGGATATGGTGGAACAAAATCTGAAATGGAAAGACTGCTTTCTGATGCAGAAAAATTAACTGGAGTACAATATGACATTTCAAATCTTAATGATGTTTATAATGCAATTCATGCTATTCAAGAAAATTTAGGTGTTACTGGTACAACTGCTCAAGAAGCAGAAAAAACAATTAGTGGATCAGTAAGTGCTATGAAAGCAGCATTTGACAATTTCTTGAATGGCAGTGGTAGTCCAGAAGCACTTGCAGAATCTATTTCTAATGTTTTAAAAAATATAGGTGATGCAATAACTAAATTGGCTCCAAATATTTTAAATGGAATTGTTTCTTTAGTAGAAACACTAGTACCACAAATAGGAACAATGTTAGTTACGTTAATACCACAGTTGTTAGATGCAATCACTAATATGATTGATAGTTTATTAAATTTGTTAACTCAAAATACTGATGGCTTACAACAAACTATTACCATGTTAATTAATAAGGCTGTAGAGTTTATAGCTACTAATCTACCTAAGATAATTCAAGCAGGATTAACTTTGATAGTAGCACTTGCTAAAGGAATAGCAGAAAGCATACCAACTCTTATTCCAACGATAATTGATTGTATTATGACTATTGTTCAAACATTATTAGATAATCTTCCACAGATTATTGAAGCTGGAATCCAATTATTAATCAGTTTAATTCAAGGTATAGTAGATGCAATCCCTATGTTGATAGATATGCTACCAACAATTATTGAAACAATAGTAGAAGTATTAATAGAAAATTTACCATTAATTATTAATGCTGCAATCGAAATAATGATTGCTTTAATTAACGGATTAATAGTATCTCTTCCTAAATTAGTAGCAATGATTCCTAAAATTACAATGGCTATAATTAATGGTTTAATTAAAGCATTACCTCAATATCTAGAAAGAGGTGGAGAAGTAATTGCCACGTTAATTAAAGGTATTTCATCTATGCTAGGAACATTAGGATCAACTATCGGAAATGTAGTTTCAACTATAATAAATGGAATTAAAAATCTTCCTGGTCAAATGGTTAATTGGGGTAAAGATATGATTCAGGGATTAGTTAATGGTATAAAAGGTATGATTGGAAAAGTTGGTGATGCTGTAAAAGGTATAGCTAATAAGATTAAAAATTTCTTACACTTCTCTAGGCCAGATGTAGGACCATTGAGAGATTATGAAGAATGGATGCCAGACTTTGTTGAAGGATTAGCATCTGGAATTAAAAAGAGTACCCATTTAGTTCAAAGTGCAGTTGATGATTTATCTAGCACAATGTCAAATGGTTTATCATTTGATTCTGTTTTATCTAATGTTGATATGGCTATGAAAGGATTAAATACAAGTGTTAAAAATTCAATTAATCCAGTAATTAATCCAAATGTAACTTATGAATCTAATTACAATATGTTAGCCCAAGCAGTTAAAGAGGCACTAGCTGGAATGACAGTGGAACTAGATGAAGATCCAGTTGGTAAATTTGTTATTAAAAAAGTAACAGATGAAATATATAGTTAGGAGGTTTTTATGAGATATTATGTAACAATTAATAATAAAAATTCGTTAGAATTAACAGGATTATATATCAGTAAACTTCCAGATATATCAAAGCCAAGTAAAAGAGCAACGATAGAAGAGATTGATGGCAGAGATGGAGATATTATTACTACTCTGGGTTATAGTGCATATGATAAGGAACTTGAAATTGGTTTATTTGGTTTATATGATCTTGACGAAATAATAACTTTTTTTAATCAAGATGGAATAATAACATTTTCTAACGAGCCAGATAAATATTATAAATTTTCACTTTTAAATAAAATTGACTTTGAGGAACTATTAAAATTTAGAAAAGCAAAAATAACATTTCATTGTCAACCTTTTAAGTTCTCCACAATTGAAGAAAAGAAGATATTTAATAATTTATCAGAAAATGAATTGTCTATTAAAAACAATGGTAATGTTTATTCTAAACCAACTATTACAATAACAGGTGATGGAACTATAAATTTATCTTTGAATGAAGAAGAAGTAATTGTTTTAACATTAGATAATGAAACGATAGAGATAGATACAGATAAATTAGAAGCTTATAATCCATCAACTAAAGTTTTAATGAATCGAAAAGCAACTGGAAATTATGAAAATTTATATTTAAAAAAAGGAATTAATACCATTTCTTGGACTGGAACAATATCAGAAATAGATATTAAAAACTATTCAAGATGGATATAGAGGAGGAAATAAAATGGAATACGATAATATATATATGAATAGAGGAGATACTCTTGATTTTAAGTTTGATGTTGAAGGTGCCGAAGCTGATTTGTCTTCTGCTTTCTTTTCATGCAAAAAAGATCCCAACGATGATGAATATATTTTTCAAAAATCATTAGGTGATGGAATTGTTAAAGTTTCAACAGCAGAAGACGGAACAAGAACTTATTCAGTTACAACAAATCCATCTGATACAGAAGACTTAGAATACAAAACTTATTATTATGATTTACAAATTGCTTTTAGTGAAAGCCAAGTGTATACGCCTTTTAAAGGATTATTAAAAATAGATTGGGATATTACAAAACCAAGAAAAGAGGGGGAGTAATAAATGGCAGGAAATTTTAAAGTAAGAATGTATGATCTTCAAAACAGATACAAATTCAAAGTGTTTTGTTCTGGGACTCCATATGATGATTCAGAAGTTAAACAGGATATTAGTGATTTAAAAAATAGTAAAGCAAATAAAAGTGAAACATATTCTAAATCAGAAGCTAATACTTTATTAAATGCAAAAGCAAATACATCAGACGTATATACAAAAAGTGAAATTGATGCCAAAGTATCGTCAGTGTATAAATACAAAGGATCTGTACAGAATTATAGCAATTTACCAACAACAGGATTAACAGTAGGAGATGTTTATGATATTAAAAATGCTGATAGTACACATGGCATAAAAGCAGGAGATAATGTTGCTTGGAATGGAACGACATGGGATGTGTTAAGTGGAATAGTTGATTTATCAGAAATAAATAATAACATTGCCAACATAAATGGATTTTTGTTTGACGGAACAAATCCAACTAAAATAAAAGATTTTCTAACAATGATGAGAGCTATGTTAGTTACAGAAGGCGAATATGGTGTTGAATGGGATTTATTCGCAACTAACAATAGTTCTAGTTGTACTAAATTATATGATAATGTAGGATTAAGTATCACTCCTGGAACTGATTCAGTTGCAGAAGTAAATAATTATCCTAAAATATTTGACTCAATTGATTGTAATTACATTAATATTAATGGGGAAGATATCATTACAGCATTAAAAGGAATGTCTAATTATGGTGAAACTCCTTCTGAAATACAGAATGTTACTATTGATGGAGTAACATATACTCCAGATGTAGGGACAATTCATTTTTCAAGATATGAAAAATATGGAATCAACAGTTCAGGAAAATTTGAGTATTCTATGTCATGGATTCCAAAAGAAGGTTATAATCTAATTGATTTAGGAAAAGATAAAAATGGAAACTTTAAGCCATATTTCATTATCGCTAAATGTGTTGCTGGATATGATAGTAACAATAAAGTTAGAAGTGCATTTGGTTTAGATCCAGCGTGTCATTTAACTGGTAGTTCTGCAGGAGATGAGAATGCAGATCACAATATGAATTATACTAATTGTATTAATATATTCCATACTAGAGGAAATTATTATTCAGCAGCTTTAATGTCTGAATACGGTTTCATTATGAGAGATTTTTGGTTAAAGTTTGGAACAAGAAACACTCAATCAATTATGGCTGGAAATACATCAAACAGTTATCAATATGCTGTAGCGACTGCTGAAAATGATGTACATAGAGTTGTATTAACTAATGCACAAGCAGATAATATTGATTTATTAAGTTGTGTTTCTGTTGGTGATAGAGGTACTGCTACTAATAACGATCGTATTAATAAATATATGCACAATATTTGTAAATGTGCTAGAGTAATAGCTAAAGAAACTGTAGATACAGATCATACAGCTTTAATTCTTGATCATGCTAACTTTAATACTACTTCTACTACTTATGTTTCTACAATGCACGAAAGAAGTGGTTATAGTAAGTTTGTAAGAGGAAGATATGGATCGCCAATAAATAATACTAATGGAAAACATGGTATGGTATTTAATGGTATAGAAATAGCTGTAGGAGGTTATGAGGTTGCTGGTAATGCAATATTAGATATTGTAGATAATACAGGAAAGAGAGAGGTTTATGTTACGAATAATGCTACTAAATTAAGTGGTACTGTTTCAACAATTAAATCGACATATAATAAATCTTCTTTATCAATTCAACCAACTACATTAAATGCATGGAATTATATAACTAGATACGATTATGATCTTGCTAATGGTTTAATGGTACCTACAGAAGCAGGCCAAAGCGGATCAGGAACTTCTACAGGATTTGCAGATGGATTATATGTGGATAATGCAGCAAGTGGTCAAAGAGAATGCTTGTGGCTCGGCTCTCTGGCTAATTCTGGTGCTGCTGGCTTGTCCTGTCTCAATATGAATAATGGTATATCAAATGGTGCTTGGTTTATCCTCGCTCGTCTCTCAACAAATGGTGTAAGGGGGTGAATTGGCCTTGCCAAGAGGGGAATCCCCCCTAATTAATTAAAAGTATGCTATAATATTAAATGAGGACCCGAAAAAGAGGTTTTTTGCTTGTGGCTCGGCAATCTGAATAATAATGGTAATGCTGGCTTGTCCTGTCTCAATACGAATAATGGAATATCAAATGGTAATTGGAATATCCTCGCTCGTACCTCAAGATATAATTAATATGAGTTAAATTTTCTGGGCCGTACCTAAGAAGGACATAGATGTAAATCTATCTCATTTAGCATAGCTAAAATTTAAGATTGAAACACCAACTTGAAAGTTCTACAAAGCACATCAAGAGAACGATTAGAGACGTTATATGTTAATGGATATAATGTGGGGTTAGTAGTAAAGTCCGAAAGCCCCTGATATCTTGAGAGGTGTCATATGAAAAGATATTTAAGTAATTTTGAACTAACAGAAGAGTTTGTAAGAAAATCTGTTTTTGATTGTTTAGGTGGTTCACCTACGAGAAAGTCAAGATGGAAAGAAAAAAAGACTATCTTTTTTCTTGCAGAATATTTAATGAAGTGGGAATATCTTCATAATTTTCAAGAGATATCTAATATTAAAACTATTGCATATAGGCTATATAATTATGCTATTAATGATAAAGAAAAACTTTATCCTATAGTTAATTATGCAGCTCATGAAATGTTTTTAGAAATAAAAAATAGATCAATTAGATTAAAGAAGATTAATTATAACACTATAATTGATAAAGGATCTAAAAAGACTCGTGTAATAGGCTCTGCTAGCATGAAACAACAATGTTATGATTATGTAGTAGTAAATGCATTAAAAGAGATGTTTGATGCTAAAATAGGCCATTATCAATGTGCTAGTCTTCCAAACAAAGGTCAGTTATTTGGGAAACAAGCTATTGAGTCCTGGATTCGGACTAATCCTAAAAAGTGTACATGGTTTTTCAAAGGCGATGTTAAACAGTTTTATCCTAGTGTTAATCACAGGATTGCAAAAAGATTATTAAATAGAGATATCAAAAATAAAGATATACTTTATTTAGCATATACATTAATTGATACATATGGAGATGTAGGATTATGTATTGGATCATATTTTTGCCAGTATATGGCTAATTATATAATGTCATATCCTTATCATTATGTTACTGAAATGTTATATGTAAATAGACGTGGAAAACGATATAATTTAGTTCACCATGCTTTGTTTTATATGGATGACGTAATTCTTATCGGAAGTAATAAAAAACACGTCAAAAAGGCTGCTATTGAGCTTGAAAAGTATCTTAATAAATTCTTTGATCTAAAATTAAAACTAGATTATCAATTATTTCCCATTGATAGTAGGCCGATTGATATGATGGGATATAAAATATATTCTGATTATACAACTGTTAGAAAAAGAATATTTAAGCCAGCTAACAGGGTTTTCAATCAAGTTAAAGGAAAAGATACAATGACATTAGAAGAAGCTCATAAAGTGGTTTCTTATTATGGATATTTTAAATATACCGATAGTTATAAATATAGAAAAAAAGTAAAAATGAGTCGCTCATTAAGAGTGGCAAAGGAGGTAATATCAAATGAAGCAAAGAATAGCAGAGTTCCCAACAGCACAGGGACCATATCTGTATCAACTGCAATCTGATGGAAGTGCAGTTGTTTTTATTAGAGAATTTATTCGAGAAGAACATAGAGAAACAGAAGAAGGATCCGAAGAGGTCCTTTTTGTTTACAATGAAAATGAGTTTAGAGTAGATTCTAAAGAAATAACAGAAGAGATGATTGCAGCAGATCCATTAAGTTGGCTTACTTATGATGATACAATCCCATCATTTGAAACACAGGTAATAACTGCTTTAAATGATTTAGGAGAAGTAGTAGGAGAACTATTAGGAGGGATGGTTTAATGGTACAGATATACGTTAAATTAATTAAAGAAGGAAAAAGAACTATTGAGCAAGTTCCACCAATTTGGAGAGCTGCTGTAGAGGAAGCATTAAAAGAAAGGTAGTGATAATATGATTAAGCTTTTTTCAGAGTCTGATCATATTTTTTCTTCTAATGGAGATAAAATAATTCAACCTAAAAAAGCCATTATTCGTAAAGAGGATAATGGCTCTTTTTATTTAGATATGGAAACAGATATTTCATATGTTGATTATTTAACTCCTAACAAAATATTAGTTGCTCCAACTCCTCAAGGAGAACAAGCATTTAGAATAACTAATATAGAAAAATCAAAATCAAAGATAAGATTTAAAGCAAATCATATTTTTGAAGATTCCAAAGATTATTTAATCCAAGATAGTTATGTAGTAGATAAAGACTGTAATGATGCATTAGATCATTTGAATAATGCCACAGATACTACTAGTCCATTCACAACTATATCAGATATTACAAAAATATCCAGTTATAGATGTGTAAGAAAAAGCTTATATGAGGCTATTCAAGTTCTCTTAGAAAGATATGGAGGACATCTTGTTAGAGATAATTGGTCCATTGGAATAAAAAATAGTATTGGTCAAGATAATGGGGTAGTTGTTAGATATGGTAAAAATCTAAAAGATATATCAGCTACTTATAATTGGGATAATGTGGTAACTAAGTTATTGCCTGTCGGAAAAGATGGGTTGTTATTAAATGCATTAGATCCATCAGCCAGTGTTTATGTAGTTAGTACAGTTCAATATGATATTCCATATACGAAAACAATTACTTTTGAACAAAATGATATATCAGAAGACGATTATAAAGATGAAGAAGGAATAGTTGATGAAGAAGCATATAAGTCTGCATTAGTAACAGATTTATTAGAACAAGCAACGAATTATATAGCCAATAATTCAGTTCCTTCTGTAAATTATTCTTTATCAGCTAACGTTGAAAAAGTATCTGATGTTGGTGATACAATTCAGGTAATAGATGAAAGATTAGGAATAAGCATTCTAACCAATATAATTAGTTATGAATATGATGTAAGATCTGGTAAATATAATCAATTAGAATTTGGTAATTTTACAAAAACGTTAAGTAATTTAAGAAGTGACTTTAATTCTTCCACTCAAAAAATAGTAGATGATAGTGCTGAAACATTGAAAATAACATTGGGTGAAGAATTGAATGAGGCAACAGCTAAAATATGGAGTACGTTAGGAGATAGTCATGTTATTTATGAAGGCGATCGTATCTTAATAGTAGATGCTTTGCCAAAAGAAAATGCTACTAATGTTATTATGATAAACTCTGGTGGAATAGGTTTTTCACAATCAGGAATAAATGGGACCTTCAAAAGTGCATGGACTATTGATAATATTCTTGATATGCAAAACATAAATGTAATTAATCTTACTGCTTCAATGATAAAAGGTGGAACTTTAAAATTAGGATCTAACCTAAATCAGAATGGTCAATTAGAGGTATATGATGAAGCAAACAATTTAATTGCAGAGTTGAATAAAGAAGGATTAAAAATGTATGGAGTAGATGGCTCATATGTATTAATGAATAATACTGTTGGTTTTTCAGGATATGATAGAAATGATGATCCAATATATTGGGTTAATGGTGATGAGTTTCATATGAAAAAATCAGTTGTAGAAGACGAAATAACATTATGTAATAAAATTAGATGGATTCCAATTGAAATATATGATAATGATAACAATTTAATAAATGATGGAATTGCCTTAGTTTCGACAGTTGGAGGTGGTAGTTAATGGCAGCTTCTAATAGCAAAAGTACAGGATTGGGTAATGGATATACATTAACTGCATCATTCAGTCAGGGAGAAAGAAATACACAATACAACTATTCACCAGTTACAGTAACTGCCACTTTATCTTCTGGTGGAACTAGATGGGAGTCTAGTTATAACTCTTATTTAAGAGTATATTGGCATGATAATAGAGAAAATTATGATAGATTAGTTGCTGAAATAGCAATGTCGTCTTGTGCATATAATACCAATTATTATGCATCTGGTACGATAAATGTTTATCATAAAGATGATGGATCATTATCTGGTTATGCATATGCAACATTTGAAAAAGGTGGTACGAGCTGGGCTGCTCCTAATACTGGTGGAGTTGCTACTGATTGGACTGCATTATGGTCAATAGCTAGAGCCAGTCAACCATCTATATCGCCATCTAACACATTTAATATTGGTGATTCTATAACAATTAATACAAATAGAGCATCATCAGCATTTACTCATACAATAAGTTTATCTTTTGGAAATTATAATTATCAAATAGGAACAGGTATAACAAATTCTGTTTCACTAAATACATCATTAATAGCTAATAATTTATATCAACAAATAACAAGTTCTGTTCAAGGTACAGGAACTATAACTTGTTCGACTTATAATGGATCAACTTTAATTGGAACAAAAACTGTCTCTTTCACAGCTAAAGTATCAAATTCTAATCCGACATTTGATGCATATTATAGAGACTTAAATCCATCAACAACAGCTATAACCGATGATGACAGTTATATCATTAGAAACAAATCTAATATTCAAATTTGGTTAGAAAACGTAGATGCTAAAAATTATGCTACACCAGATTCATTAATTGCTATAATTGAAGGAGTTATATATGAGGGATCATTAAGAGGAACAGGTGGAGAGATAGATTTAGAGCCATTAAATTTAATTTCTGATACAGAAGCTCAAATAGTATTGACAGATAGTAGAGGTATTTCAACAACCAAAAATCTTACTATTAAAGTACTAGACTGGCAATTACCATCAGCCATTATAAATTTAAAAAGACATAACA
>OCTX014555664.1_pt1 | contig 35317 bp, 29 predicted proteins | sample 1539691 | NCBI WGS metagenome assembly OCTX01 (sample SAMN02144231, study PRJEB22623) | gut metagenome | biome: sheep rumen | host: Ovis aries | place: New Zealand
CTGGGATGCCAATGCAAGGTGAAGGGCGACCTCAAGATTAAGGTGCCCGAGAGCGTTCTCGGTGTCAAGGAGTGGGAGTGCACCGTTATCTCTAACAAGAATGTTTCAAGTTTCATCAAGGAGTTCATCGTGGCATTGCCTCCAGGCGAGCACATGGACTTCATCCCCGGCTCTTATGCACAGATAAAGATTCCTGCATACGACTGCATCGACTACGACAAGGATTTCGACAAGAACGACATCGGTCCAGACTATCTGCCGTCGTGGGAGAAGTTCAACATCTTCTCGTTGAAGGCTCACAATCCTGAGGACACCATCCGTGCATACTCTATGGCCAACTATCCTGCCGAGGGCGACCGCATCACCCTCACCGTCCGCATCGCCACCACACCGTTCAAACCACGTCCGGAGGTAGGCTTCCAGGATGTTCCGACAGGTATCGCGTCGAGTTACATCTTCTCGCGCAAGCCGGGCGACAAGGTGATTATGAGTGGTCCTTACGGCGACTTCCACCCGATTTTCGACTCCAAGAAAGAGATGATATGGGTAGGTGGTGGTGCCGGTATGGCTCCTCTCCGCGCCCAGATTATGCACATGACGAAGACTCTCAACACCCGCGACCGCGAGATGCATTTCTTCTATGGCGCGCGTGCTCTGGTTGAGGCATTCTTCGTTGAAGACTTCCTTGAGTTGGAGAAGGAGTTCCCCAACTTCCACTTCCACCTTGCTCTCGACCGCCCCGACCCCGAGGCAGACAAGGCAGGAGTGAAATACACCGCAGGCTTCGTTCATCAGGTGATGTACGAGACTTACCTGAAAGACCACGAGGCTCCCGAGGACATCGAGTACTACATGTGCGGTCCCGGTCCTATGTCTAAGGCGGTTCAGGGAATGCTCGACTCGCTTGGCGTTGACCCAGAGTCGATAATGTTCGATAACTTCGGATAATAATCATCCAAGACCTTAAGGCAACTTCTTGCTCGTCAGAAAAGAATAAGCCTTAAGGTCTTTTCAGTCTTAATACATCCACATGCGTACATTCCTTCTGTTCTTATACCTTTTGCCGCTGGTTTCTTTCGCTCAGGAGAAGCGGGAGAAATATGAGTTCTATAAAGACTTTCCCGTCTATGCCGACAGCATAATAGCCTCTCTCGACTATCCTATGGCGTGGGGCAATTCGCCCGTAAGGGATTTCAACGCCTGGAAAGAAGCCGCTCGCCAGAAAGTGCTCGATTGCATGATGGCGCCGCCGCCTCGTGCCGCTTCCTTCGATTGCAAGTTAATTGCCGAGGAGAAGCGCGACGGCTATACGGCACAGAAGATAGAACTGTCTTTGAGCCGGTGGTATCGTGTTTCGGCATATCTGCTCGTTCCCGACAAGAAGAAGGGCCGTCTGCCAGCCATAAACCTGCTTCACGACCACGGGGCACATCTCTTCATCGGCAAGGAGAAGATGATAGAACCGGTGTTCGAGGACTCCGTCGTAAAGGCAGATGCACGGCAGTGGGCAGACCTTCTCTACGATGGTGTTTTCGTGGGCGACATGCTGGCGCGTGCCGGCTATGTGGTCATCTGCGCCGATGCACCAATGTGGGGCGAGCGCGGGCGTCAGGAAGGTGTCGACCGCAAGCGTTACGACCTCATTGCGGGCAACATGATGATGTACGGGCGCGATCTCTCTGCCTTTATGACCTACGACGACATCGCGCTCACCGACTTCCTCGCCACGCTCCCCGTCGTCGATAAGTCGCGCATCGGATGTTTCGGATTCTCTATGGGCGGCTACCGCTCGTGGATGCTTGCCGCTCTCTCTCCGCATATCAAGGCCTCTGCCGCCGTGTGCTGGATGGTAACCACCGATGTCCAGATGACGTGGCGTTACGGCCGCAAGGAGAATGGCGGCTTTGCCAATTGCATTCCCGCCCTTCGCCAGTATCTCGACTATCCCCACATAGCCTCTCTCGCCTGTCCCATGCCTATGCTCCTCGTCAGCGGCGCTCAGGACAAGTTGTTCCCGCAACCGGGAGTGGAGAAGGCGTTCGGCATAATGCATGATGTGTGGCGTAGTCAGGGCGCAGAGCAGAATCTCACCACCGTCACTCTCGACATGCCCCATCATTGCGGCAAGAAAGTACAGGCAATGGTGCTCCGCTTCTTTAATAATAATCTTTGACAAAGTTAAAAGTTCAAAGTTCTTTCAGTCGCTCCGCTTTATGAAAGCGCCCCTTCGGGTCGAGCGCAAAGTTTAAAGTTCAAAGTTCAAAGTTCAAAGTTAAATGATAAAAGAACTCCAACTTCGTCTCTCTCCACGCGATGCCTCCTCCCTGTCAAGCATCAAGCAGGCGGTGGCAGGCGAGACCGCCATCAACCCCGATGCCATTACATGCGTGCGCATAATAAAGCGCAGCATCGATGCCCGCCAAAGAAACATCTTCGTCAATCTCAAGGTGCGTGCATATATCAACGAAGAGCCTGGCGACCTGCAATACATCCCCACCGAGTATAAAGACGTGACTGGTTGTCCGCAGGCTATTGTCGTCGGCGCCGGTCCTGGCGGACTCTTTGCCGCCTTGCGCCTCATCGAGCGTGGCGTGCGTCCCGTTGTGATAGAGCGCGGAAAGAACGTTCGCGACCGCAAGCAAGACCTTGCCCTCATCACCAAGACACACGAGGTTGACCCCGAGAGCAATTACTGCTTCGGCGAGGGTGGGGCAGGAGCCTATTCCGACGGCAAACTCTTCACACGTTCAAAGAAGCGCGGCTCGGTGGAGAAGATTCTGAATGTCTTCTGCCAGCACGGAGCCTCGACAGACATTCTCATCGACGCCCACCCACACATAGGCACCGACCGCCTTCCGCGCGTCATCGAGGCGATGCGCAACACCATAATAGAATGTGGCGGAGAGGTGCACTTCCAGACGAAGATGGAGTCGCTGATAATAGAAGGCGGCGAGGTGAAAGGCGTGATAGCCCAAATCACTTCCCCCCTCCTTTCGGGAGGGGACGGGGGTAGGCTCTCTTTCCTCGGTCCGGTAATTCTCGCCACAGGCCATTCCGCCCGCGATGTCTATCGTTACCTGCAATCGTCCAATATCGATATCGAGGCGAAGGGCATCGCCATAGGCGTGCGACTCGAACACCCGTCCCGACTCATCGACCAGATACAATACCACAACCCCAATGGCCGAGGCGAATACCTGCCTGCTGCCGAGTATAGTTTCGTCACCCAGGCAGACGGTCGTGGAGTATATAGTTTCTGCATGTGTCCTGGCGGTTTCGTCATTCCCGCCGCCACCGGACCGCGCCAGATAGTGGTCAACGGCATGTCGCCAGCCAATCGCGGCACCCGATGGAGCAATAGCGGCATGGTGGTAGAGATTCATCCCGAGGATGTCGATGGCGACGATGCGCTCTGCATGATGCGCTATCAGGAACGTCTCGAGGAACTCTGCTGGCAGCAGGGCAACATGCGGCAGACCGCCCCCGCTCAGCGCATGATGGACTTTATGAACAAGAAGGTGTCCTTCGACCTTCCCGAGAGCAGTTATGCGCCCGGTCTTGTGTCGTCGCCGCTACATTTCTGGCTCCCCGAGTTCATCGGCAACCGTCTTCGCGAGGGATTCCGCAAGTTCGGTCAGCAGAGCCGTGGCTTCCTCACCAACGACGCATGCCTCATTGCCGTGGAGACACGCACCTCGTCGCCCGTCCGCATACTCCGTGACAGAGAAACCCTGATGCACGTCCGTCTGCGCGGACTCTATCCATGCGGCGAGGGAGCAGGCTATGCCGGCGGCATCGTCTCAGCAGCCATCGATGGCGAGAGATGTGCCGATATGCTTGCCGAAAACATATCAGTTTAGACGTCAACTGTATATCTTTGTCTCCCCAAAGCATGCTTTTGACCATGCGAAACATATCAAGTGACCTAACAACGTTAATAACATCGTTAGGTCACTTGTGTCTTCTCTCTGCCCTCGGTATAAAGAAAAAAACGCGCTTGGGGTTTAGTAAACGGTCGTCTTATGTGTATTATGAGTGTATGACAGACAGAAAAGAATTTATCCATCAGTTATTCCAGAGGCATTACCGTCAGATGTATCGGTTGGCCACCATTCTTCTGCATGATGATGCCGAGAGTAAGGACGTAGTGCACGATGTCTTTGCCCAACTTCTCGGCGGATTGCAACCGCTCGAAGAAGACACCGCTGAGGCTTTTCTTTACACTTGTGTGCGCAACAGATGTCTTAACGTGATTCGCAGACGTGAGATACAGGAGCGGATTCAGCGGCTTTATATGCTCGACATCGAGACATCTATTCTCGGCGAGCGGCAACTGCGTGAAGAGGCTGCTGCCCTGAATGAAACCATCGGTTTGCTGGAGCCACCTGTTTGTAGGGATATCATCCTGCGCCACTTCCGCGACGGTCTCACCTACAGCGAAGTGGCTGGCGAGTTAGGCGTAAGCGAAACCACCGTTTACAAGCATCTGCGACGTGCGCTGGAGTCATTGCGTAATCAACTAAAATCAAATGAAAGCGTATGAACAAGACAGAACTATTGCTCCGCATGATGGAGCACCCGCATGACTATACTGCCGACGAGTGGCACGCTATTCTGGGCGACGAGGAGTGCCGTGAGTTGTACACGATGATGTCAAAAACACGAGGCGCCATTGAGGCTGAACGTGCCGAGGAACAACTGACCGAAGAGCAGATTGATGCCGAATGGCAGAGGCTGGCGAACGCTAAGGTGAAGAACGAGGATTATGAATCGGGTGAGAGACGTTCGTTCCTGAAGATTGCAGCCTCCTTCGTCGGTCTGCTCATCGTGTCGGGCATAGCCTTCGCTGCCATTCGCATGCTGAACCGCATGCCAGACAACGCTCCGAAGGTGGAGCAGAGCGTGAATACACCTGCCAATGACACTATAATAAAGACAACCGAGGATTTTCCCGTGGATAGTGTGGCGGAGGCAAGCGTGGAGTTCGACAACCTCCCCCTTGAGCAGATGCTCGCTGAGATAGCGTCTTACTATAAGGCGGAAGTGACTTTCAGGAACGAGAGTGCCCGCTCGCTGCGTTTCTATTTCGTGTGGCGGCGTAGCGAGGGATTGGAGCAAGTCGTTGAAGACCTCAATCATTTCGAGAGTCTGCATGTAACCCTAAAGGATAACTTAATCATCGTGGAGTAACAGGCTATGAGACGACTCACTCTATTCATCATCGTTTGTCATCTGTCATTCAGCATGGCGATGGCACAACGCATCACGCGCGCCTTCGACGACATCTCTATTTCTGACGCTCTGCGCCAGTTGAACAAGCAGCAGTCGGAATACACCATCATGTTCCTATATAACGAACTGGAGGATTTCCGCGTGACGACAACAGTTAAGAACAAGACGCTGCCCGACGCCATAAAGCAGATGATAGGCTTCTATCCCATCCGCATGACCGTTGACACAAGCGACTCTGTGGCGCATAAGATATTCGTGGAGTGTACGCACAAGACCGACCGCCACCTCATAGGAAACGTGACCGACGAGCAGGGACAGCCCGTTGCCTTCGCCAATATCGCCGTGCTCAATCCTTCTGACTCAACATTACTAAGCGGCGGCGTGTCCAACGCGAGCGGCTACTTCGCGATACCTGTAGAGCAACCAACAGTTCTTGCCCGCATTTCGTACGTCGGCTATAAAACCGTCTTCAGGTTGTGCGACAAAGAGAACATCGGAACCATCAGCCTGCGTCCAGACAACTACACCATAAACGGCGTGGTGGTGCAGGGTGAGCGCCCCAAGGTGCAACTGCACGGCAACTCGCTCGTGATGAATGTCGAGGGAACGGTGATGGAGCGTATAGGCACCGCGGAGGATGTGCTCTCGCGTGTCCCCACCATCTCGAAGAAAGGCGATGGCTATGAGATACTGGGCAAGGGCGCTCCGCTCATCTATCTGAACAACCGCAAGTTGACCAGTCTTAACGAACTGAAGAACATCCAGTCGGACATCATCCGTAACGTGGAGGTGATACAGAACCCAGGAGCACGCTATGACGCAACCGTAAATGCGGTTATAATCATCCACACCAAGCGGGCGCAGGGCGAAGGTCTCGGCGTGGAACTGACATCATGGAGCAGCAAAGGACACGGATACGTCAACAACGAACGCGTCAACCTGACCTACCGCACTGGCGGACTGGAACTCTTTGCCAACCTCTTCGGTGCCTACAACAAGCGATGGAGCAGCGGGGGCTTTGAGCAGACTGTTTTCGCCGATACGCTATGGTCTGTCACCAACCGCCATTCTGCTACGGCGCGCAACCCATATTTCGAAGGGCGTGCTGGCTTCAACTACCAGTTGAATGACAGCAACTCGCTCGGCGGATTCTATCAGCACACATACGACTACGTGAAGACCTTTAATGACAACACCGACGACCTGCTGGCCAACGCAACCGCCTACGACCATCTGCACAACACCGGCATACGTCGCGACAGGAATGCGCCCAAGCATCAGGCAAATCTCTACTATACTGGCAAGGTGGGGCGGTTCTCCATCGATTTCAACGCGGACTACACTTCATATACTGAACAGACTCGAAACCAGCAACAGGAAATGAGCCGAAACTATGAGAACCGCGACGTGAACACGGAGACTCGGACACACGGCCGTATGGTGGCAGAGAAACTCATCGTCAGCCACCCGTTGTGGAAAGGGCAGATTGCCATTGGCGAGGAATATACCAACACCCGCTGGCGAAGCAGTTTCGAGAACACAGAGGGCTACATAGCCAATAGCAGCAACGAGCAGCACGAGAGCAACATGGCTCCGTTCGTGGAATTGCGCCAGCAACTGGGCCGCTATCAGTTGCAGGCAGGTCTGCGCTACGAGCATGTAGAGTCTGAGTACTTTGTAGGTGGAGTGCGTCGCGATGACCAATGCCGCACCTACGACGACATCTTCCCCTCGGTGTCTATCTCCGCTCCGCTTCCATGGGGAGTGGCTGGAGGCGGTCTCTCGCTCAGTTATGCCAAGCGCACCAATCGCCCCGCCTACTGGCTCTTGAGCAACGATGTGGTTTACGAGAACCGCCTGAACATGCAACGGGGCAATCCTTATCTGAGACCTGTGAAGTATCACAACTTCAACTTCATGGCGATGTGGAGAGGATTCTACCTAAACACCAACTTTTTCCATTGTGTCAATCCATTCATGACCGTGATGGAGAGCGCAGAGCATGATAGCAAGGTGAACATGGCCACCACCAAGAACTATGACCACGTAAACTGGATTATCGTCACCCTGGGCATGCAACGCGACATCAGGCTGGGCGGCGGCGTGACGTGGACACCGCAATACAACGTCACGCTGATGAAGCAATGGCTCACGACAACCTTCAACGGACAGGACAAGAGCATGAACCAGCCAATGCTATCGCTTCAACTGGGCAACATCATAACCCTGCCGCACGACTGGCTTCTGCAAGCCGACTTCAACATGCACACTCATGGCTATACAGGCTCGAATATCAAGATAGAGACCACCAACGCGATGCTCTCGCTCAGCATCAGCAAGGACCTCTTCAAGCGGCGCCTGAACATCAAACTCTCGGGCAACGACCTTTTCAATCAGGGCAAGAGTTGCGGCACGTTCTACTTCGACCGCATGGTATTCCGCAAGACCGAGGACAACGACTCGCGCTTCGTCTCTCTCTCCCTGCGCTACCGCTTCAACGCCACGCCGTCGAAGTATCGCGGTACTGGTGCCGGAAACGCCGAGAAAGACCGACTCTAAACAAATGACGTTGAATAATTCATTCGACCCTTCCCTTGCCTCGGCATAGCCAAACAAGTTTGGGCTCTGCTCTCGGCTTCACGAAGCGTTCCGCAGCAACACTCCTTTTTACCTGCTTCATCAACAAAATAAAATGGAAAAGAGTTGCTCGGAACGCCATTTTTTATATGTCCCTACATCAGGCACGGATTTCACGGATTAACACGGAACAATTGATAATACTGTTGATGATAATGAAATCCGCGTTAATCCGTGAAATCCGTGCCTATAACAAATACTCCATTCAAGGGCCGGGAACAGTCTTCTTTACCTAACATACTGCATCTCGCATAAAAAAGAAACGATTTTCTTTTGTTCTGCAATCGATTATTCGTATCTTTGTCCCAAAGTTAACACAAACAATACAAATATGAAAAATGTAAGACTTGGGACACTTGCTGTTGTCCTTCTCATTAGTGGCGCAACACTTCTCTATGGATGTGCCTCCAGCAAACATCTAACACCCGACACCCGTTTCGTAATGCTCGCCGAGGCTGTGCCCGACGCTATTCTTGAGATACGCTATTACTCGACATACAACTTCGTGGGGACTCGCATTGACGGCTACGAACAGCCCACGGCGATGCTCACCAAGGAGGCGGCACAGGCTCTAAGGGCGGTCAGCGACGACGTGAAGAACATGGGCTACAGGCTGAAAATATATGACGCCTACCGTCCGCAGAAGGCCGTTGACCACTTTGTGCGTTGGGCGGCAGACACGGGCGACACCATGATGAAGACGTCCTTCTATCCCGACCTGGACAAGAGCGTGCTCTTCGAGCAAGAGTATATCATGGAGAAGAGCGGACACACAAGGGGCTCAACGGTTGACCTGACGCTCTTCGATATGGCCACTGAGAAGGAACTCGACATGGGCGGCACGTTCGACTGGTTCGGTCCTGAGAGTCATCCCGACTTCTGCGGCAATCCCGAGACAGGCGAATATACGGGCGACAACCACAAGAGTCCTGTAGGGAGGAAAATAACCGAGAGGCAATTCAAGAACCGCATGATACTTCGCCAGGCGATGATGCGTCACGGCTTCAAGCCCCTGGATAGCGAATGGTGGCACTTCACACTTCGCAATGAGCCATACCCCGACACCTATTTCACATTCCCCGTAAGAGAACGTTGAACTTTGAACTTTGAACTTTGAACTTTGCGCTCGACCCGAAGGGGCGCTTTCATAAAGCGGAGCGACTGAAAGAACTTTGAACTTTGCGCTCGGCTTTGCCGCTTTCACAAACGCAATTATATACTATTTGACCCCATCGCTAATGACTCCCCGCCCCTGTAGGGGAGGGGATAGGGGTGGGGTCAGTGTCTTTTCCATGCACAATATCTTCCATATCCGTCTATCTCCTTCCTTTTTTATATTACTGACCCCACCCCCAAACCCCTCCCCTACAGGGGCGGGGAGACATCGCGTGCGTCATCTTTCAGAACACTATCCCATATAGAGGGTCTAATTGTATATAGTTCCCTTCACAAAAGGCGTCAGCCGACTGAAAGAACATTGCGCTTTGCGGGCTAACACGGAGGTTAGCCCCTACATTGCGTTAGCCCTACCATTGTTTATTCATTTTATTTAATTGTATTGGGAAACCCTCGTGTTAGCCTGATATATGTATGTTCATTTATGATAATCGTAGGGGCTAACCTCCGTGTTAGCCCGCATTGTATATTCATTTATAAAAATGGTATAACCTCCATGTTAGCCCGCAAAACCGAGCGCGATTCTCTTTCATTTCAATTCTCGCATTGCAAATATAAGCGGCGGAGCCGGGCGGTGAAAGCGGAAAAATACAAATAAATTTGGTTTTTCGCTCACTTAGTGTTACCTTTGCCATAAATTTAGAAACTTAAAATCTTAATAGTATGAACTTGAAGTTCCGTTTGTCTTTGATGAATTTCCTCGAGTTTGCCGTCTGGGGAGCATATCTCACATGCATGGGCAATTATTTGGGCACGGCAGGACTTGGCGCGCAAATCTCGTGGTTTTATGCTTTGCAGGGCATTGTGTCTATCTTCATGCCCACGCTGATGGGTATTGTTGCCGACAAGTATATCCAGCCGCAACGATTGCTGGGCATCTGTCATCTGATAGCGGGTGCGGCGATGTTGTGCTGCTGGTATATGGGGCTCTCGGCAGGCTTCGGCAACGAGTTGCCTAACAAGGGATTGTTCATTGGCATGTACACGCTGAGCGTTGCTTTCTATATGCCTACGCTGGCACTATCGAACACCACGGCGTTCACGATATTGAAGAACAATGGTCTGGACACCGTTAAGGACTTCCCTCCGATAAGGGTTCTCGGCACGGTGGGCTTCATCATCACGATGTGGTTTGTCAACTGCGCCGTGTGGGACGATGGCGGTTTCGGCTTCACGCTGGGCGAGAATGCGCATAAGTTCCAATATACATATATGCAGTTCTTCGTTTCGGGCGTGCTGAGCATTGTGCTGTTCCTGTATTGCCTGACGTTGCCCGAGTGCAAGTTGGAGAAGAAGCCAGCGCAGTCGCTCTCCGAGTCGCTTGGTCTTAATGCCTTCCGTCTGTTCAAGACCAAGAAGATGGCGTTGTTCTTCATCTTCTCTGCCTTGCTGGGTATGTCGTTGCAGGTTACCAACGGCTATGCGGGTCCGTTCATCACGAGTTTCAAGGGTAGCGCCGACGCACTCATATCGCAGTCGTTTGCCGCCAACAACGCTACGCTGCTCACCTCTATATCACAGGTCAGCGAGGCTCTTTGCATCCTGATGATTCCGTTCTTCCTGAAGCGTTACGGCATCAAGGTGGTGATGCTCATCGCGATGTTTGCGTGGGTATTGAGGTTCGGGTTCTTCGGCATCGGCAACCCCGCAATGCCTGGCGTGATACTCTTTATCCTCTCGTGCATCGTCTATGGCGTTGCCTTCGACTTCTTCAATGTGTCGGGCGCGATGTTTGTCGATCAGGAGTGCGACCCTTCGGTGAAGGCTTCGGCGCAGGGATTGTTCATGCTGATGACCAACGGTCTGGGTGCAACGATAGGAACGCTGGCGGCTGGCGAGATAGTAAATCACTTCTGCACTTGGGAGAACGGCTTCCTCGTGGGCGACTGGCAGTCGTGCTGGTTCATCTTTGCCACTTACGCGCTCATAGTTGCTGTTTCGTTCGCGCTCATATTCCATCCGGATAAGAAGAAACATTGAACATTGAACTTTGAACATTGAACTTTGAACATTGAACATTGAACTTTGAACTTTGAACATTGAACTTTGAACATTGAACTTTGCGCTCGACCCGAAGGGGCGCTTTCATAAAGCGGAGCGACTGAAAGAACTTTGAACTTTGAACATTGAACTTTGAACTTTGAACTTTGAACTTTGAGCCCATAGATATTTCCCCGCCCCTGTAGGGGAGGGGATAGGGGTGGGGTCAGTGATATAGATGAATGATATAAAAGAATATGGTGGAAGTTGTGTGGGTATAAAGACACTGACCCCACCCCTCGCCCCTCCCCTACAGGGGCGGGGAGTCAGCGGCAATTAGTAAATAAAAATATTTGAACATTGAACATTATAAACAAGATAAGGCTTCATTTCGTTAGTGTGTCGGAGATAGTGGGTACTGACGACCTCGCTCTAATGATACTCTGCGACGAACAGCACGAGCGCCAGATATCCATAGTGTGCAGCCGTGCCGTAGCGGTGGAGTTGGACATGCGTGTGCGTAAAATGCCCATCAGGGAGCGCATGCTGCCCGAGGTGCTGACGAGGATTATCGCCGAGCAGACAGACCTGAGGTATTATATCCTGATAAATAGCATTTCCGACGGTCAGTATGACTCGATGGTGGTTAATGCCGACACCTTTGAGATGACGCCCATCCGTGTGTCCGACGCTGTGCTGCTCTCGCTTGCCGGCAACATCCCCATATTTATTGACGAAAGGCTGATGATGAAGCAGTCGGTGCCTTATCTGAAACCTTCGGAGAATATGCGCATTGCTCTCCCTATGAACACGATGAGCATGGATATGCTGGACAAGGCGATAGAACGCGCCATCAGCGAGGAGAACTATGAGCAGGCGTCGTTGCTCACCGAAGAGAAGAAACGCCGCACGGGGAAAGCGGATAAATGATAGTGTGACAGATGAAAGAGGCAAGATATTTCTATGTTCCCGATGCGGGAGCGGTTAACGAACTGCCCGAGGAAGAGGCGATGCACGCCACAAGGGTGTTGCGCCTGAAGAATGGCGACGAGATGTACCTCATGGACGGTGCTGGAACGTTCTATCGGGCGCAAGTGACGCTTGCCGCCAACAAACGATGTCTGTATGAGATAATGGAGACTATGCCCCAGCAACCTGTGTGGAGAGGGCATATACATATTGCCGTAGCCCCCACCAAGATGATGGAGAGGGTAGAGTGGTTCGTAGAGAAAGCAACAGAGGTGGGCACCGACGAGTTCAGTTTCCTGAGTTGTCAGTTCTCTGAGCGCAAGGTGCTGCGCATCGACCGTATTGAGAAGATTGTGGTGTCCGCCATGAAGCAGAGCAGGAAAGCATGGAAGCCTGTCGTCAACGAGATGGAGTCGTTCAAGGACTTCGTGTCGCGTCCGCTGGCGGGCAAGAAGTATATAGCCCACTGCTATGAGGAGATAGAGCGCAAGGACTTGTTCTTGGAGTTGCAACAGCCGTATGCTGAAGGCGATGATGCCGATGTGACGGTGATGATTGGTCCCGAGGGCGACTTCTCTATCGATGAGGTGCGGCTGGCAATGGAGCACGGCTTCGTGCCTGTGTCGCTTGGTCCGTGTCGTCTGCGCACCGAGACCGCCGCTCTCTCTGCCGCGATGATGGCTCACCTGTCGAGAAGAACTTTGAACTTTGAACATTGCGCTCGACCCGAAGGGGCGCTTTCATAAAGCGGAGCGACTGAAAGAACTTTGAACATTGAACTTTGAACATTGCGCTCGGCTTTGCCGCTTTCACAAAAGGCGTCAGCCGACTGAAAGAACTTTGAACATTGCGCCCATAGATATTTCCCCGCCCCTGTAGGGGAGGGGATAGGGGTGGGGTCAGTGATATTGATGAATGATATAAAAGAATATGGTGGAGGTTGCGTGGGTGTAAAGACACTGACCCCACCCCTGCCCCTCCCCTACAGGGGCGGGGAGTCGTCGGCAAGGAGATAAAAAATACATTAAACATTAAACTTTGAACTTTTGAAATACGTTTTTCAATCATTATATATATGTAGTTTGTTGCTACTGATGTCATGTACCGGTAGCGACTATGTGAATGTTGTGCCTCGCGAGAGTGTGGCGATGGCGGCTATTGACTTTGAGAGTTTGGGAGTTCAGGACTTAGAGCGCATACTTCTCGTAGGGACTGACTCACCGACTAGTTCTGGCGTTGACATGTCTTCCAAGATGTACGCATTCGAGACTCCCGACGGCACATTGGGAATGGTGGCAAAGGTCGATGATGGCGATGCCGTTACGGACATGTTCGTGAAGTTGGCTGGTGAGGGCAAATGCTCGAAGCCCGAGGAACGGCGAGGGGCACGCTTCGTAATGATAAAAGACTCATGGCTTGCCGGATATACAGACGACGCGATGGTGGTAATCGGTCCCGTGTCGTTAATGGAACGCACCGCCACTGAGCAGAAGATGCTGAAGATGTTTGCGCAAGACGAGAATCACGGAGCAAAGAACTCGCGCTTATTCCAGACGCTCGACACTCTTGACGCACCAATATCGCTTGTAGCGCAGGCGTCTGCTTTGCCCGAACAGGCCGTGTTGCCCTTCACCATAGGTGCGCCGAAAGAGGCTGATGCATCGCAGATAGTGCTCGCGGCAAAGATAAGCAAGGAGGACGAGACGATGACCATAAGGGGCAGAACATTCTCATACAACGAGGGCATAGACAAGAAACTGAAGGAGAACGACAAGGTGTTCCGTCCTGTTACCGACGATATGCTGGGCAGACTTTCGCCCCGTAGCATGGGATTCCTCTTCATGAATGTCAACGGCGAGGACTTCCTTAAAGTGTTGCAACAGAACCGGGGATTCCAGGCGTTGCTCGCAGGTGCCAACATGGCGATAGATATGGACAACATATTGCGTAGCGTGGATGGCAACATCGTGTTCTCTCTATCAAACATGAACGGCGATTTCGACCTCATGGCACGTCTTGCGAAGAGAGACTTCCTGAAGGATGTGGGCTATTGGAAGACTTCGTGTCCTGCTGGCTCATCCATCTCTGACGCAGGTAAAGATGCTTATCTTTACAAGAGCGGCGACATGAGGTGTTCGTTTGGCGTGACCGCCGACAATCTCTTCTTCTCGTCGCTTAGGCACGGAGAAGTGAAGGCAGAGGTGGATGCTGCTCTGAATCTGCCCAACGACATCGCTTCGAGGATAAAAGGCTCGCGTCTGGCGATGCTTGTGGATATTGATAAGATAGACAACAAGACCGTTGCGGAAATCATAAAGCCTTTGCTGGGCGGCACAAACAAGATACTATATATAAAAGAATAATAGGAAACTGTGGACAAGATATATTTCAAGAACGTTCTGCCCCATGTGTTTGCCAACAACGGTGACATAGGGAGCGAAGTGTGGCAACAAGATGTGGAGTTCACGAAGGGCAACACCTATCTTGTAGAGGCGGATAGCGGCAAGGGCAAAAGCACCTTCTGCAGTTATGTCATAGGCTATCGTCACGACTACACGGGGCAGATAATGTTCGACGACAAGGACATCAAGGCAATGCGAGTGGCCGACTGGACGAGGGTGAGGAAGCAGAACATAAGTTACCTGTTTCAGGAACTGCGTCTCTTTCCCGAACTTACCGCATTCGAGAACGTTGAGATAAAGAACCGCCTGACGGGTTTCAAAACCAGAGAAGAGATAGAGTCGATGTTCGAGAGGCTCGGCATCAATGACAAACTGAACGTGAAGGCTGGACTGATGTCGTTCGGACAACAGCAACGTGTGGCTATGATAAGAGCCCTTGTTCAGCCCTTCGACTTCATCTTGGCGGACGAGCCTATCAGCCACCTCGACGACCACAACTCGCAAACGATGGGCGAGATGATGATGGAGGAGGCCAGGAGACAGGGCGCAGGTGTGATAGTGACCAGCATCGGAAAGCATATCGATATGCGATACGATAAGGTGCTGAGGTTATAGTCGTTTGGGCGTTTGGGCGTTTGGTCGTTTGGTCGTTTGGAATTTAGGAGTTTTTAGAGTTAATGAGTTAAGAAGTTAAGGAATCATGAATTTAGTTTGGAAACTACTTCGTCAACATATTAGTGTGCCACAACTGGCAGGCTTCTTCTTTGCCAACCTCTTCGGCATGTTCATAGTGCTGATGGGTTACCAGTTCTATCGTGACGTGGTGCCCGTGTTCACCGCTAAGGACACTTTCATGAAGGCCGATTTCATGGTGATAAGCAAGAAGATAGGCACGGCAACAACACTCTCGGGACAATCGAACACATTCAATGGCGCGGAGATAGACGACCTTTCGGCGCAGCCATTCGTTAAGAGTGTGGGCTCGTTCACACCTGCCGACTTCCGTGTTAGTGCCTCGATGGCTGTATCGGGGCAGAAACTGATGTCGTCGGAGATATTCCTTGAGAGTGTGCCCGATGCGTTTATAGACATCCCCGTGAGCGACTGGAGTTATAAGCAAGACTCGAAGGAAGTGCCCATAATACTGCCGCGCTCATATATAAATATGTATAACTTCGGGTTTGCGCAAAGCCGTAAGTTGCCAAAGATAAGCGAGGGACTGGCAAGCATGATTGACGTGAGGCTCTATGTTCACGGCAACGACAAGTCGGAAGAATTTCAGGGTAAGGTGATAGGGTTCACGAACAAACTGAACACGATACTTGTTCCGCAGGCTTTCATCGACATGGGCAACGCTAAGTACTCATCATCAAAAGAGCAGGCACCCACACGGCTGATTCTCGATGTAGCCAATCCCACCGACCCAAACATTTCCTCATATCTTGAAAGTCATGGGTATGAACTGGAGAAGGGCGACCTCAACGCGGAGAAGACGGCATCGTTCCTGCGTCTGCTCGTCACGATAGTGATGGCGATAGGACTGCTGATAAGCATCCTGAGTTTCTATATACTGATGCTGAGCATTTATCTCCTCGTGCAGAAGAATGCCTCGAAACTGGAGAACCTTCTCCTTATAGGATATAGTCCTGCCAAGGTTGCCAAGCCGTATCAGTTGCTTACAATTATTCTGAACGTGGCGGTTCTCATCATAGCGATAGTCTTGCTCATCGTGGCGAGAGGCTATTACATAGACACCGTCTATTCCTTGTTCCCGCAACTGCCGGACTCCAGCGTGGTTCCTACGCTGATAGTGGGTTGCGTGCTGTTGCTGGCGGTGACATTGATAAACATATTCGTCATTCGAAGGAAGATACAAAGAATATGGAACCGCAAGGATCTGGAGACTTAAAACAACATTAAACGTTACACTCCTAAACTCCTAAACTAATAAACTAAAAAACTCCTAAACTAATAAACTAAAAAACTCCTAAACTAATAAACTAAAAAACTCCTAAACTAATAAACTAAAAAACTCCTAAACTCCTAAACTAAAAACTTACATATTATGAAACTAACGAAAGAACAACTCGAAGAGAAAATCGTTCCTAACTTCAAAGGTGGTGATGGACGATACATCATGAGGGCGTTTGACGACAACGACAACAAACTGATGTTTGGAAAACTTGAGCCAGGATGCTCCATCGGTTATCATACGCACGAACAGAACTCAGAGACGATGTATATCCTCTCTGGCATTGCTACTTACGTTCTTGCGGATGGAGTGGAAGAAACCGTTCTTCCCGGCGAGGTTCACTATTGTGCCAAGGGTGCAAGCCACTCTTTGCAAAATAGAGGCACGGAAGACCTCACCTTCTTTGCCGTTGTAGGCGAGCATCATGAATGATGATATAGGAGTTAAGGAGTAAAGGAGTTAGGGAGTTAAGACATATGACTATTGAATGACATTAATCTATTGTCTTAACTCCCTAACTCCTTTACTCCTTAACTCCTTATAAAAAAATTAGATTTTCTTCTTCAGTTCTGCTATCGAGAGTTTTAGCGAAGCAATCTTCTCCTCCGAGTCGCTTTGCTTCTTACGCTCGAGTGCCACAACGGCTTCTGGTGCGTGAGCAACGAACTTCTCGTTAGAGAGTTTCTTCATGACGCCTGCAAGGAAGCCCTCGAGATGCTTCAACTGTGCTTCCTGCTTCTCAATCTCGGCGGCAACATCAATCATGTCGCCCAGAGGAACGGCATATTCGTGAGTGCCTACCATGAATTGCGATGCGTCGGCCTGCTTCTCGGCAACGGTCTCAATGCCTTTCAGGTTTGCCATCTTCACTACAACGGGAGCATAGGCGGCAAAGGCATCTTCGCCAACTGCCTGCAATTGCATCTGCTCCTTGTTGGGGATGTTCTTCTGGTTGCGAACGGTGCGCACGCCCGAAACAATCTGCTTAACCTTCTCTATATCAGCCACAATGCTCTTGTCGGCATCGGTTGCGGCTCCTATCTTGAGCATCTCGCGCATTATGCTGTCGCCATCCTTGTGGTCGTAGATGTGCTGCCACAGTTCTTCCGTTATGAACGGCATGAACGGATGGAGCATCTTCAGCAGGGCATCGAAGAACCCGAGTGTTGCCTCGTATGTCTTCTTGTCTATCGGCTGCTGGTATGCTGGCTTGACCATCTCAAGGTACCAGCTGGAGAACTCGTCCCAGAAGAGGCGGTAAACAGTCATCAGAGCCTCAGAGATGCGGTACTTAGAGAACTGGTCGTTCAGTTCTTCGTTGGTGGTGCGCAGCATTGCCTCGAACCACTCTACGGCTATCTTGTTTGCCTCAGGCTGCTCGATGTCGGCTGTTTCCCAGCCTTTCACGAGTCGGAAAGCATTCCATATCTTGTTGTTGAAGTTGCGTCCCTGCTCGCAAAGAGCCTCGTCGAAAAGGATGTCGTTGCCTGCCGGAGCCGAAAGCATCATGCCCATGCGAACGCCATCGGCGCCATATTTGTCTATCAGTTCTATGGGGTCGGGCGAGTTGCCGAGGCTCTTCGACATCTTGCGGCCAAGTTTGTCGCGCACGATGCCTGTGAAGTAAACGTTCTTGAACGGGAACTTGCCCATGTATTCCTCGCCTGCCATAATCATACGTGCCACCCAGAAGAAGATGATGTCGGGACCTGTAACGAGGTCGCTTGTGGGATAGTAGTACTTTATCTCTTCGTTGTCGGGGTTGTTGATGCCGTCGAAGAGTGATATAGGCCACAGCCACGAACTGAACCATGTGTCCAGCGCGTCCTCGTCTTGTCGCAGGTCAGAGAGTTGAAGGTTGTCGTTGCCACTCTCCTTGCGTGCCAGTTCGAGTGCCTTTTCTGGTGTCTCAGCCACCACGAAGTGCTCCTCGCCGGCCTCTTCTGTGCCATAGTAGTAAGCAGGAATGCGGTGTCCCCACCACAGTTGTCTTGAGATGCACCAGTCTTGAATGTTCTCCAGCCAGTTCTTATATGTGTTTACATACTTGGTGGGGTAGAAGTGCATCTCTCCGTTGAGCACTGGTGGCAGCGCGATGTCGGCAAAGTGCTGCATGCGCAAGAACCACTGAAGCGACAGGCGCGGCTCGATGGCGGTGTCGGGGTTGCGCTCCGAATAGCCCACCTTGTTGGTGTAGTCTTCCACGCACTCCATGAGACCAGCCTCCTGCAGGTCTTTTGCTATCTGCTTGCGGCAGTCGAAGCGGTCCATTCCCACGTATAGCGGCGACTGCTCCGATATGGTGCCGTCGGCATTGAAGATGTCTATTGTCTCCAGATTGTGCGTCTTGCCCAGCATGTAGTCGTTGGTGTCGTGCGCAGGAGTAACCTTCAAGCATCCCGTACCGAACTCGATGTCAACATATCTGTCCTCGATGACGGGAATCACTCTGCCCACGAGCGGCACGATGACCTTCTTTCCCTTGAGCCACTGGTTCTTGGGGTCTTTGGGGTTGATGCACATCGCGGTGTCGCCCATGATGGTCTCGGGACGTGTGGTGGCAACAACGGCATAATAGCCTTTCTCGTCTTTATGAACCACGTTGCCCTCTGCGCTCTCAGCCTTCTTGGCATCCTCCTCGCTAATCTCGGCAACATAGTACTTCAGGTGGTAGAGTTTCGACTGCTCCTCCTTGTAGAGCACTTCCTCGTTACTGAGTGCTGTGAGTGCCTTCGGGTCCCAGTTCACCATTCGCAGGCCGCGATAGATGAGTCCTTTGTTATAGAGGTCAACAAACACCTTTATCACGCTCTCCGAGCGCTTCTCATCCATAGTGAACGCGGTGCGGTCCCAATCGCATGAAGCACCCAGCCGGCGGAGTTGCTTGAGGATAATTCCGCCGTGCTCGTTAGTCCAGTCCCATGCGTGACGCAGAAACTCGTCGCGCGTCAGGTCGTGCTTCTTGATGCCCTGCTCGGCAAGACGCTTCACCACCTTTGCCTCGGTAGCGATAGAGGCGTGGTCAGTTCCGGGCACCCAGCATGCGTTCTTTCCCTCCATGCGGGCACGTCTCACGAGTATGTCCTGTATGGTGTTGTTCAGCATGTGGCCCATGTGCAGCACGCCGGTGACGTTTGGTGGCGGGATGACTATCGTGTATGGCTCGCGTCCATCGGGTTTTGAACTGAACAGCCTGTTGTCAAGCCAGTACTGATACCATTTCGATTCCACCTCCTGTGGATTGTACTTCGTTGCTAATTCCATTGTTATATCGTTTTTACTTCTTTTCTTCCAAATTATAAAAAACGGTGCAAAGGTACTAAAAAACATGCGCAACGCAAAAGAAAAGCATAACTTTCTAATAAATAACAGAAGTTTCGCATACTCAACTTCATTGGAGTTATGGAGTTAAGGGGTTATGGAGTTAAGACAACGCCTTACTTTCCAATAATTCCTAATGGAAAAGGAGAAAATAACTAATGTCATAACTCCTTCAACTTGCGAAAGTTGAATAAACAATGATATGCCCTTGTGCTCTCACTTGTGTCTTTTGGCAGAGTGATTAGGCCCTAATCACTCTCTCACTTGTGCTTCCTGACACTCTCACTTATATATATCTGAGGTGTTCAGGAGATATACCTGAGGTGGTCAGGAATGCTTCCTGACACTCTCACTTATGCTTCCTTACAACGCTGGAAACATGCTTTGACGATGCTGATGATGAAAAATTGCGTCCGAAGTTGCGCTATATCAGAATTATTTGTTACTTTTGCATCAAATTAAACATAATCATGCATACAAGAGAAGAAAAACTCGAGGCGTTCGGAAGACTGCTCGATGTGCTCGACAGGCTGAGGGTGGAGTGCCCTTGGGACCGCAAGCAGACAAACGAAAGCCTGCGACCTAACACTATAGAAGAGACCTTTGAACTCTGCGACGCCTTGCTGAAGAACGACACAAAGAACATCTGCAAGGAACTCGGCGACGTGATTATGCACGTCATCTTCTATGCTCTGATAGGGCAGGAGCAGGGGAAATTCGACATCGCCGACGTGTGCAACAAAGAGGCGGACAAACTGATTTTCCGACATCCGCATGTCTATGGCGAGGCTGAGTCGCTGAAACACTCGCCGCTGATACATGCCGACAAGGGCAAGGAACTAAGTTCTGGACAGGTGCTCGAGAACTGGGAGCAGATAAAGTTGCGCGAGAAGGACGGCAACAAGAGCGTTCTCTCGGGAGTGCCCGATGCTCTGCCGTCGCTCATCAAGGCATATCGCATACAGGACAAGGCACGCAACGTGGGCTTCGACTGGGAAGACAAGCAGGACGTGTGGGCAAAGGTGCGCGAGGAACTCGGCGAACTGGAGGCCGAACTGAAGCGCGAAGACAAGGAGAAATCTACCCGCGAACTGGGCGACTTCTTGTTCTCCGTGATTAACGCAGCACGTCTTTACCATCTCAATCCTGACAACGCGCTGGAGCATACCAACCAGAAATTCATCCGACGGTTCAACTATATAGAAGAACATTCAATCAAAGCAGGTAAACCACTGACGGAGATGACGTTGGAAGAAATGGATAAACTATGGAATGAAGCAAAACAACAAGAAAATCAATAACTATGAGAAAACTTATATTTATATGCCTTTCGGCTTTGCTGGTGATGATGGTTGCCAGTTGTGACGAGACTAAGACAAAGAACGTTCTGGGCAACGGCGACTCTCTCTTGATAGACAGCACAGCCGAGCAAGACAGTTCTCTGTATGGCAGATGTGGCGACGGCTGCGCCATGAACACCCTGCAACTGATAACAGACAAGGGCGACACGCTGGAGTTGAACTACGACCCTGATGCCGAAACATCGCCGGTTCAGGGCGGAATTGCCGTTGGCGACCGCGTTGCCGTGCAATTGGGTAAGGACGCATACGGCACAACGATTGCTTCAAGTGTGATAAACCTCACAACTCTTCTTGGCAAGTGGCAGAGCCTGGACCGCAAGTTCGAGATAAAAGAGGGTGGAGTGGTTGAGACTGTTGTCAACGAGCAGAAGCCATACACGTCGTGGAAAATCGTAAACGGCAAACTGGTGCTCAGCACAGACACGTTCAGCATTTACGAACTGGGTGCCGACTCGCTCTATCTGGAGAACAGCGTGGGCATATTTGCCTATAAGAGAGTGAAGTAAATGACACCCTTCAAGTTGTATATCCTTGGGTGTGGCAGCGCTCTGCCTACCCTTCGTCACTATGCTACGTCGCAAATCGTGGAGTTGCGGGGCAAGCAGTTCATGATTGATTGTGGCGAAGGCACGCAGATGCAGTTGCGCCGTTCGAGGATAAACTTCAATAAGATACAAGCCGTTTTCATATCTCACATTCACGGAGACCACTGCTTCGGGCTCATCGGAATGATAAGCACGTTCGGGCTGCAAGGGCGAACGGCACCCCTGCACGTCTATTCGCCTGGTGAACTCGAGCAGATGCTGATGGCTCAGGTGAGCCTTTTCTGCCCGCATCTCGGTTTCGAGGTGGCGTTCCATGCGGTAAACCCACAGGAGCAGGAAGTGGTCTTCGAGGACAACAGTCTTACCGTTGAGACCATCCCCCTTGAGCATCGCATGCCTTGTTGCGGCTATCTATTCCGTGAAAAACCCACGCTTCCGCACATTCGTCGCGACATGATTGACTATCTGGAGATACCGCTAAGCCAGATAAACAACATCAAAATGGGTGCCGACTGGACACGGGAAGATGGCACGGTGGTACCTAACTGTCAACTGGTTACGCCTCCCGACCCGCCTCGTTCTTATGCCTACTGCTCCGACACACGCTATATTCCGACACTACACGAGCGTTTGAAGAACGTCGATTTGCTGTATCATGAAAGCACATACGGCGAGGACAACCTGGGCAGGGCAGAGACCTACTGGCACAGTACGGCGCGTCAGGCGGCAATGGTAGCACGAGATGCGGGGGTGAAAAGGCTGCTCTTGGGGCACTACAGTTCGCGCTATCAAGACGAGAAAGTGCTGCTTGACGAGGCGCGGACAGTGTTCAAAGAGACCTATCTTACTGATGAAAATGATGTTTTTGACATTTAATTTTGCAAAAAGTTTGCAAGTTATCGAAAAAAATACTATATTTGCATCGATTAATCAAGATGACGCGCGTATGATAAGGAAAATATTACTTGTTTCAATGGCTATGATGATGTTCTTCGGAATGCCATCTATAAGTCGTGCAGAGACGGCAATAGAGATAATCGACAATGATTATCAGGCTGTTACAATCTCTGTGCAAGGGTCTGAGTTGCACGTTACTGGTGCAAACGGACAGACACTGCAGATTTACAATGTGGCTGGTGTGATGGTTAAAAGCATCAAGGTGGAAGGCAACGACCGCCACTATGATCTTAACCTCGGCAAAGGTTGCTACATCGTGAAGGTAGGAAAGACGGTAAGAAAGATTTCTATCAAGTAATACGGTAAAACTAAATTAAACTAAACGAGGGCTTTGTATAAACAGTTGGTCGCTCTCTTCATCGTGCTGATTGCCTTGCTTTCATGCACTGATGGAGGGAAAGAGGCATATCAAGACATCACGCTCGAGGCGCTTTCTGGCATGAAATCGTCTAAGTATGAGTTGAGTTCGGAGACCATACGAGGGCAGATAAAGCAGTTGATAAAGAGCGAAACGTCTTCATCGGCTGCTATTAAATATGTATGCGACTATTACAAGGCCGACAAACCGCTTGTTTGGATTGACCGTCACGGCATCGACTCGCGTGCCGACACGTTGCTCTCGTTCATTTCCAAGGTTGGGGAAATGGGCTTCAAGAAAGAACTGTTCCGCGTAGATCAGATAGAGGAAGACCTCGAAAAGATGAGAAACCTCAGTTTTGACGACGCTTCTGACAACGCCGGCAAGGTGCTCGCACGGCTGGAGTATAACCTCTCGCGTGCCTTCATGCGCTATTCTTCAGGTCAGAACTTCGGTTTCGTTAACCCTTCGTTGATACTCAACCGCGAGCCGGAGAACAATAGTGACACCGCACGGATGCTCTATAAGCATCAGTTCGACATCAAGATGGAGCACGCCACAGACTCTTTCTATAACAGGGCGCTACATATTGCGGGTAATGGTGACCTCGGCAAGTTCCTCAACGATATACAGCCAAAGCGCAAGTTGTACAAACAGTTGCAGGCTCGGCTCAATAGTGGGAAACTCTCCGAATCGGAGTGGTACACCACATTGTGCAATATGGAGCGTTGCCGATGGAACGAGAAGATGATAGAGGACAACTATAAGAAGTACATCTTCGTTAATATTCCTGCCTTCATGCTATGGGCTGTCGATGGCAAAGAGGTGCTTCCGATGCGCATTTGCTGTGGTGCGGTGAAGACTAAGACACCTCTGCTCACAAGCGAGATTGTGCGTATGGAACTCAATCCTAACTGGAATGTTCCGTTCTCGATAGCCAAAGGTATTGCGGGAAGCATTGGCTACATGAATCGCAACAACATGTTCATATACGATGTCAATAAAGGCAGGTTGCCGGCAAGCAGTGCTTCGCGAGAGCGAATATTGAGCGGCAAGCAGCGCATTGTGCAGAACGGAGGTCCGGGCAACTCGCTTGGCAGAATAGTGTTCAGGTTTCAGAACAACTTCTCTGTCTATTTGCACCACACTTCGTCGCCTTGGCATTTCCAGAGCACCAACCGCGCTGTCTCACATGGCTGCGTCAGGGTTGAGAAACCGTTCGAACTGGCTGTTTTCCTGCTGAAAGATAAAGACGAGGAACTGGCGAAGAAGATAAAATATTCTATGACTTATACTACTAAGAAGGACAGCGAGGGCAATCCAGTACCATCTTCTGTTGCCAAGGACAGCCTGGTGAAGGAGGTGAGCGTGGTGCCACATGTTCCTGTCTTCCTTTCTTATTATACACTCTATCCTGACAATAGCGGCAATCTGGTGTCTTATCCAGATGTTTATGGTTACGATAAGCGTATCATAGAACAACTGAAACCCTATGCCAAACGCAGATAAATCTTAACCATGAGCAAAGAAGACGCCATACTGATTTCACAACTTGCCGACCCAAACACCAGAAGGAACGCTTTTGCTGCTGTGGTGAGACAATATAGCGAACGCTTATATTGGCACATCAGGCGCATTGTCATCACTCACGACGATGCCGACGATGTGCTTCAGAACACGTTTATGAAGGCATGGGCTGCGCTCGACGACTTTCATGGAACGTCACAAATATCCACATGGTTGTACCGTATTGCCGTGAATGAGTCGCTCGACCATTTGCGACGCAACAAGAACAAGATAAGCGCCGATGCTGATATATCGGTTGCAAACAAACTAACTGCCGACGATTATTTCGATGGTGACTCTGCCGCCGCATTGCTTCAGGAGGCCATAGCCACACTGCCTGAAGTGCAACGCACGGTCTTCACGTTGAGGTATTATGATGAAATGAAATATAGCGACATGAGCAGCGTGCTCGGAACATCTGAAGGTGCGCTGAAAGCATCATATCATATCGCTGTTAAAAAAATATCTCAATATGTATTAAACCATCGTTCAGATATTTCGTCAAATGACTAAAAAACAAATAGATATGAATGAAGTAGATTTCCTGAAGACTACTTTTGGCAAGGAAAATCCGTTCAAAGTTCCCGAAGGATATTTCGAGAACATAGAGAAACGTGTGATGGACAGACTGCCAGAGGTGGAGACTTCAACGAAGACAGTAGCCAAAGAGATTCCTTTGTGGAAACGGTTGCGCCCCTATGTGGCTGCCGCCGCTTTCTTCGGAGTTATGGCTGGCGGATATCTTATATATCATAACAACAATGCAGAAACGCCTCTGCCTGTCAACAATGTCTCTGCTGTTACACATAGCGATGAATACAACATCGACAAAGCGGTAGATTATGTTATGATGGACAACGAGGATTTCTATGCATATCTTGCCGGAGAGTAATTAACTAAAGCGTAATATGAAACGACACCTTATTATATTATTCTTTCTATTAGTGTCTTCCATGACGATCAGCGCACAGCATCATCATGGCAGAAGAGGCTTTGACCCAGCGCGTTTCAAGGCTGATATGGAACAGTTCATCACAAAAGAGGCTTGTCTAACACCAAAAGAGGCTTCCGAATTTTTCCCTGTTTTCGATGAGATGCTGCGCAAGGAGAGGGCTTTGTTCGACCAGATGTCAACTATAAGTAGGGTTAAGCCTGCTACAGAAAAGGGCTGTGCCGATGCCGTTAAGAAACGTGACGAACTGGAAATACATATAAAAGAACTGCAGCAGCAGTATCATAACCGCTTCTTGAAGATTCTACCCGCTAGCAAGGTGTTTGATGTTATCAGGGCACAAAACCTTTTCCATCGACAAATGTTCAAGAACAGGATGGGAAGAGGAAGGTAACAGTATGTTATGAAGATTTTGAGAGAAAATGAAACGCATGTCGATTGTTAGTTCGGCATGCGTTTTTTAGTTATTCATTGTTCATGTGATTCCATCCTTGTGCTTTCAGTTCAAACTCCTGGTTGTCTCTGCTGACGAGCATCAAGCCAAGTTCTGGACGAGTGATGTGGCCTATCAGATGAACATCCTCCATGTCTTTTATCTTCTCGTGGTCGCCTATTGGCACGGTGAAGAGCAGTTCGTAGTCTTCTCCTCCGTTCAGGGCGCACGTCGTTACGTTCATGTTCAGTTCTTCAGCCATCACTGCTGTCTGATAGTCTATTGGTATGTTCTTCTCGAAGATGCGGCAACCCACGCCCGATTGTTTGCAGATGTGGTGAAGTTCTGACGACAGACCGTCGCTGATGTCCATCATCGAGGTGGGCCTGATGCCTGCTTCACGAAGTCTTTCTATGATGTCGCCACGTGCTTCTGCCTTGAGTTGGCGCTGCAGCAGATACTCCTTGCCGGCGAAGTCGGGCTGGAAGTCGTTGAGCGATGAGCGTTGAGCGCTGAGTGTAGCACGTTTTGCCTCGAATGTTCCGTCGGCTTTAGCCTCCTTGATTTTCTTGTTCAGTTCTTCCACCTGCTGGTAATATACGCTCTTCTCTCTCTCCAGGAGTTGCAATCCCATGTAAGCGGCTCCCAAGTCACCGCTGACGCATACGAGATCGGTGTCTTTTGCTCCGTTACGATATACTATATCTTCCTCACGGGCATCGCCGATGCATGTGATGCTAATGGCAAGACCTGTCAGGGATGAAGTGGTGTCGCCTCCCACAATGTCAACGTTCCACTTGTTGCAAGCAGCGCGCAATCCCTCGTAGAATGTCTCTATGTCTTCCACCGTGAATCGCTTGCTTACTGCCAGACTAACGAGAATCTGGCGAGGTGTGCCGTTCATGGCGAATATGTCGCTGATGTTGACCATTGCCGACTTGTATCCGAGGTTGCGGAGGTCGGTATATGTGAGGTCGAAATGCACGCCTTCCATCAGCATGTCTGTTGTTGTTAGCACTCGGGTATTGGGGTAGGAGAGCACAGCACAATCGTCGCCCACACTTTTCAGTGTGGACGACTGCTGTGGTTTGATGTCCTTTGTGAGACGTTCGATTAGTCCGAACTCTCCAATCTTTGATATATCCATATAAAAGGAGTAATGGAGTTAAGGAGTTTAGAAGTAAGTTGGTGAAGGAGATTAGAGCGTTATGACCGTTTAATCATCTCCCTCATAATCTCGGTCATGACGGGCTGTGCGGCATTGGCAGCCACCTGAACCTCCTCGTGCGATACTTCTACAGGATCGTCGAATCCTCCAAGGTCGGTGATGATGCTTATTCCGAAGGTCTTTATGCCGCAATGGTGTGCGACGATAACCTCTGGAACGGTGCTCATTCCTACTGCGTCTCCTCCGAAAAGATGATACATCCTGTATTCAGCGGGAGTCTCAAAGGTTGGACCCTGCACACCGATATATACTCCATGAACCACTCTGATGCCCTTTTCCTCGGCAATCTTGTCTGCCAGAGCAATCAGTTCGTGGTCGTAGGTCTCGTGCATGTCAGGGAAACGAGGTCCTGTGGGGAAGTTCTTTCCGTGCAGAGGATGCTCGGGGAAGAAGTTGATGTGGTCGTCGATAATCATAAGGTCGCCGATTTTGAACTTCGGGTTCATTCCTCCGGCGGCGTTGCTTACGAAGAGAGTCTTAATTCCTAACTCATACATCACGCGCACGGGGAATGTCACTTCCTTCATGTTGTATCCCTCATAGAAGTGGAATCGGCCTTGCATCGCCATGATATCCTTGCCTCCGAGTTTTCCGAAGATGAGTTTTCCGCTATGTCCCTCTACCGTAGAGACTGGCATGTTGGGAATTTCGCTGTATGGAAATTCGTACGTGTCAGTTATTTCTGAAGCTAATTGTCCTAGTCCCGTTCCCAGTACTATTGCTGTCTTTGGACTTGTGGTCATCCTTTGCTTTAGCCAGGATGCTGTTTCTTGAATTTTTTCGTACATAGTCTATGATTTTTTGGTTGAACATATCTTGTTGGTCTAACATGAACTGTACCTCTACTGGCAGGGCGAAGATGTTGTGTCTGACATCGTCGCTTAGTCCCTCCATTCCGAACAGTCGTGTAGCGTCCTTTTCCGTTGTGATGATTAGTTTGGGCTCTGGCATCTCGGCAAACTGCTCGTTCAGCCTTCTAATGTCTTTCTGTGTGAACTGATGATGGTCGCTGAATGTCATTGGCAGAATGTTATCTGTGTATGGCTTCAGGTCGAGAATCATCTGGTTGGGCGATGCTATGCCCGTGAGCAGGAGCACATTATGCTGCTTCGTCAGGCTGTCCAGTTTCATGTCGTCGCCACAATAGAGCGGTTTCAGATTGCCATATTTCAGGGTTGTGAAGTACAGGTTCTGATATGGTCTGAGGTTCATCGCCTTGATAAGCACGCGGAACTCCATCGGCTTCATGTCCGACGGGCATTTTGTTACGATAACTATGTCGGCTCTGCTTTTGCCCTCTTTTGGCTCGCGCAGTCTGCCCGCAGGCAGCAGTTTGTCGTATATTATCAGACGATGGTAGTCAACGAGCAGAATGTTTATTCCCGGCTTGACATATCGGTGTTGATAGGCATCGTCGAGAAGAATGACATCTGTGTCCTTTGCAACGTTGTTGTCGGTAAGTTTGTCTATGCCGTGACACCTGTCTTTATCCACCGCTACATAAATGTTGGGGAACTTCTTCTTTATCTGGAACGGCTCGTCGCCAATCTCACTCATCGGAGTGTCTTTCTTCGCCAGCACAAATCCCTTGCTCTTCCGCTTATATCCGCGGCTCAGAACAGCCACTTTTGTCTTGTCCTTGAGCAGTTTCACGAGATACTCCACGTGTGGAGTCTTGCCCGAACCGCCCACGGTGATGTTTCCGACGGAGATGACAGGGACGTCGAAACTGCGGCTCTTCAACATCCCGATGTCGAAGAGTTGATTCCTCAGTCTTACGCCTATGCCGTAGAGCCAACTAAACGGCAGCAGCCACTCGTTTATCTTTATAAAGTCGCCTTCCATCTCTGAGCGTCGTTAATATATAAATGAACGGGCGCACACGGGGTACGCCCCAAGAGTGTTATTACTTCACTTTCAGGTAGAACGGCAGTCTTGCCTGAATGGCGTTCTGCTGGTCCATTGTGCGAAGCAGCATGAACGGCTCATAGTATTCACCCAGCACGAGTCGTGCCTGTGCTTCTATGTAGTTGTTGTCGTTGAACTGTTTCATCAGTTGTGTCTCCCATCCCTCAGGCTCTGGGTATGCCACGCTGTGATATTTATCGAGTTTAGCCAGTTCGGCTGCCTTCTTGATGGCGTCGTCAAGTCCTCCGAGAGCGTCAACGAGTTTTATCTTCAAAGCGTCTTGTCCCAGCCATACATGTCCCTGGGCAATCTTCTCCACCTCTTCAACACTCATCTTGCGGCCCTCTGCCACGCGCGAGCGGAATAGTTCATAACCTCTTTGAATATACTTGTTAAGGTATGACATCTCCTCTTCGTTGAAAGGACGGCTCATGGAGCCAAATGTAGAGAACTTGTTGGTCTTTATCTCTTCGAACTTCACGCCCAGTTTCTCTGTCAGCAGTTGGCTCGCGTCTGGGAACATGCCGAAGATGCCGATGGAGCCAGTGAGTGTTGTGGGCTCGGCGTAAATGTAGTTACCGATGCAACTGATGTAATATCCACCTGAAGCAGCCATTCCTCCCATCGACACCACTACCGGCTTCTTTGCCTTGAGTTGCTTCATAGAGTGCCATATCTGCTCTGATGCGTATGCCGAGCCGCCTCCTGTGTTTATTCGGAGCACAACGGCCTTGACGTCATCGTCGTTCATCAGTTGTTCCAGGTCTTTGCACACTTTCTGCGCATCGATGGTGTGGCCTTGGCTCAGTGCACCGGTAGCGCCGTCAACCACATCGCCGTAAGCATAGTAAACGGCGATAGCCTCACCCTCGTTTCTGCTGCCTTTCACGTTGGCCATGTCGCTCAGGCTCACCTTGTTGATGTTGTCGTCCTTGCCAATCTTTAGCATTTCCTTCACCACATCCTTCACCTCGTCGGTATAAACCAGTTTGTCCACCATCTTATTCTTGACGAAGTTCTGCGGCTGGTCAAACATAACGAGGCTGTCGGCATACTGATTGAGTTGCTCAACGCTTATCTTTCTGCTTTCAGAAACACCCTTCACGACATTTTCCCAGATGCCGTTGATGTATGCAGTAATCTGCTCACGGTTAGGCTCACTTATCTGGTCGGCGGTGAACATCTCTGGAGCGCTCTTGTAGGAGCCTACTTTCGCCAACTGCACTTTTATGCCGAACTTGGCCAGGAGGTCTTTCAGCAGCATCTGTTGTGATGCAATTCCGTGCCATTCAATCGCACCCTGTGGGTTCATCAGCACTTTGTCTGCTACCGATGCGAGATAATACGTGCCCTGTGTGTATGTGTCTCCGTACGACACAATCCACTTTCCGCTCTTCTTGAAGTCGAGCAGAGCCTTGCGAATGGCCTGCAGGGAAGCGTAAGAGTCGGCAGAGAATGCGCCTGCCTCGATATATATACCTTTTATGTTGTCGTTTTCCTTTGCTTTTTTTATGGCGTTCAGCATGTCGTCGAGACCTGTCGATGATGTGTTTCCACCCATGAACGACGACATTATGTCTGTCTCCGAGCGCTCCTCGAGCGTGCCGCTGAGCGAGAGAACCATTACCGAATTGTCTGCGACTGGTGCTGTAGAACTGCCCGAGGCTATCATTCCCACGATACTCATCATTCCGAATGCTGCGATGATGATTGTGAATATTAGAAGGCCAACGATAGTGGCGGCAGTGTATTTAAGAAAGTCTTTCATGATTTAAATTGATAAATTATATGATTTCTAATTTGCAAAAGTAGGGATATTTTTTATAATAAGCAAATTTTAAGGTCATTTATTGCAATTATGTCACTTATTTTGGGTACTTTTGCAACATTATGAAAAGAGCGATAGTTATTGGCGCTTCGTCGGGCATTGGCAAGGATGTGGCCCGTCTGTTGCTTGCCGACGGTTGGCATCTCGGTGTGGCTGCGCGCCGCACGGACTTGCTCGAGCAGTTGAAAAGTGAGTTTCCTGAACGTGTGACGGTGGCTTGCATCGACGTCACTTCCGACGATGCGCCTCGGCGTTTGTTACAGTTGATAGACGAGTTGGGTGGAGTAGGGCTGTTCTTCTATTCCTCCGGCATCGGCAAGCAGAACATGATGCTCGACAAGGACGTGGAGATGCGAACGGTAGAGACCAACGTAAAGGGCTTCACCCAGATGATAGACACCATCTATAATTATATGTCTGAGCATCAAGGAGGGCAGATAGCGGCCATCACTTCCATCGCTTCCACCAAGGGACTTGGCGCCGCTCCCTCGTATAGTGCTACCAAGTCGTTTCAGGCACACTATATTGAGGCGCTTCAGCAGCAGGCAAACATGCGTAGCCTGAACATCCGTTTTACCGACATTCAGCCAGGTTTCGTAGATACGGCGCTGCTTGGCGACGGGCACAACTATCCTATGCTGTTGCGCTTGGAGGATGTGGCGCGCCAGATAGTGCGTGCTGTTTACCGGCAAAAGGGCAGGTGTGTCATAGACTGGCGCTATCGAATGCTCACTTTCTTTTGGCGTCTTATTCCCCGTTGGCTGTGGGTTAGGCTGAAGATAAGGACATCGTAAAAAAGCCCACCCAAGCCCTCCCGAAGAAAAAGCCCACCCAAGCCCTCCCAAAGGGAGGGATGTTGAATATCAGAAAGTGCAGGTGAGGTTGTCTGGAAGTATAAGTGAGGTTGTCAGGAAGCACAAGTGAGGAGGTCAGGAAGCACAAGTGAGGTTGTCAGGAAGCATAAGTGAGGAGGTCAGGAGGCACAAGTGAGGTGGTCAGGAGATACAAGTGGTAATTTTTTTATTGCGGGCTAACACGGAGGTTAGCCCCTACATGTTGCGCATAACCTAATAATTCATCGCATTTCATTGTAGGGGCGAACCTCCGTGTTCGCCCCAATAGGTTTCACATAATTTGTTGTTGCTTCGCATTGTAGGGGCGAACCTCCGTGTTCGCCCGTTATGATATGTCAGCAAAAAAGTGTTCTGGGGTGTCTCTTTGTTTATCCAAAGAGCAGCCGCAGGGCTTCCTCCACCTTGCGAACGGGGTGCAGGCGTATCTTAAAGTCGCGATGTGCCATTCCCTGCATGTTGTATTTGGGGAATATGATATCTGTGAATCCCAGTTTCTCTGCTTCCGCAATGCGTTGCTCTATGCGGTTGATGGGGCGCACCTCGCCGCTGAGTCCCACCTCGCCAGCCATACACCATCCGCTCTCTATCGGCGTATCGACGTTGGAGGAGAGCACGGCGGCAATCACAGAGAGGTCGGTGGCAAGGTCGGTAACACGCAGTCCGCCCGCGATGTTGAGGAAGACGTCTTTCTGAACGAGTTTAAATCCCACTCGTTTCTCAAGCACCGCCAACAGCATGTTGAGCCTTCGCTGGTCGAATCCTGTGGCAGAGCGTTGCGGAGTACCGTATGCTGCCGTCGATACAAGGGCTTGCGTCTCCACGAGGAAGGGCCGCACGCCCTCAATGGCCGAACTTATGGCGATGCCCGATAGCCCTTCGTGGTCTTGGGTGAGCAGCAGTTCCGATGGATTGTTCACCTGTCTCAGTCCGTTTTGTTGCATCTCGTAGATTCCGAGTTCGGAAGTGCTGCCGAAGCGGTTCTTTATTGAGCGCAGAATGCGGTACATGTAGTGTTGGTCGCCCTCGAACTGTATCACCGTGTCAACGATATGCTCCAGTATCTTTGGTCCTGCCAGCGTTCCCTCCTTGTTTATGTGTCCGATGAGTATCACCGGCACACCGCTCGACTTGGCAAAGCGCAACAGGGCGGCTGCACATTCGCGCACTTGGGTGATACTTCCCGGTGAAGAATCGACATCCTCTGTCGCTATGGTCTGTATGGAGTCGATAATCACCAGTTCTGGCTGCACGTCCTTGATGTGGTTGAATATGCTCTCGAGCGATGTCTCGGTCAGAATCAGCAGATTATCATTTATGGTGTTGGGTGATGGGTGTTGGGTGTTGGTCGTGTCCTGGGTGTTTCCGCTCAACGCTCCACGCTCCACATTCAATAATCTCTCAGCCCTCATCTTCAGTTGTTGAGCGCTTTCCTCACCGCTGACATAAAGCACACGTTTGTCTTCGAGGTTGAGTATAGTCTGCAGGGTGAGCGTGCTCTTGCCTATTCCGGGCTCTCCTCCCAGCAGCACAATGCTTCCCTGCACCAGACCTCCGCCCAGCACGCGGTTCAGTTCTTCGTCGTGCATGTCTATTCTCGGCACGTCCTTCGACGATATCTCGTGCAGGTGCAGGGGCTTGTTCTTCTCGCCTGTCCTGCCGCTTCGCACGTTCGATGCGGCCGAGCGTGCCGCCATCTGACCCGTATCGTTGCTTATCCTTATCTCCTTGAACGTGTTCCATTGTCCGCAGGAGGGGCATTTGCCAATCCATTTTGCCGACTCCTGGCCGCAATTCGAGCACACGTATGCTATCTTGTCTTTTGCCATATATTCAGTATGATGGGTGTTTGTTCTTTCTCCGCTTCGCTTTGAAAGCGCCCCTTCGGGTCGAGCGGATAGATGATGGATTATTAAAAACGCAACAAAATTACTAATATTTTTTCTTGTTACAAAATAATTCGTTACTTTTGCACCACTTAAAGCGGCTAATATCGCTAATAATTATAATGAGCGAAGGGTGACTCCGAAGACTTAGTGGATGAGGGGCTGCCCTTTTTTGACTTTTCACTATGAAGAAAATAGTTCTTGTGATGCTTTCTGTGGTGCTCCTTGCGGGGTGCGGACAGAGTTATGAGGAGGCGAAGGAGCAGTCGGCTCGCGAGCGCGCCATGCATCAAAGGAAAGACTCCTTGGCCCTGAAAGTGGGCGTGCTGCCCACCATCGACTGTCTTCCCATGTTTATAATTAAGGAACGTGCGTGGATAGACACTGCCAAGGCGGACGTGAGGTTTAGGGACATGGAGTCGCACATCGCGGCAGACGATGCTCTCAGAAGAGGCAAGATAGAAGGTTCGGTTACCGACATCGTAAGGGCAGAGCGTATGAAACGTCAAGGCTTGGCGCTCACCTATGTTGCCTCGACACCTCTCTCGTGGCAGTTCATCACCAACAAGAAGGCGCGTATCAAAGAACTCAAGCAACTGACAGACAAAATGATAGCCGTGAGCAGGTTCTCGGCAACGGCTATGTTGGCAGATATGGCGGTGGACAGTTCGCGGCTTAAGTCGGAAGTGGTGTTCCGCGTGCAGGTGAACAATCCGCAAATAAGACTGAAGATGCTTCTCAACAACGAGATGGATGCCGTGCTGCTGCCCGAGCCGCAAGCAACAGTTGCCCGTCTTGCAGGCAATCCTGTCATTATGGATGCAAAGAACAAAGACCTCAGAATGGGTGCAATAGTCTTCACTGACAAGGCAATGAACGACTCCCGTAGGCGGTCGCAGATAGACGCATTTGTCAAAGCGTACAACCAGGCATGCGACTCGATAAACCGCTATGGCATTGCGAGTTATGCGGGAATAATAAAGAAATACATGGATGTGGACGACAGGACTGTGCGGTCATTGCCGAAGGTGAAGTTTGAGCATGCTGCAAGACCTCGGGAGAAGGACATCACGAGGGCCAACAGTTGGCTGAGATAAACGTTCATGCACACGAAAATATAACAAGAAAGGAAGTGATGGAGCAAGACACCTTGTACAGGACATTGAAGGAGATTGCCAACGGACATGTGTATGTGGCAATATGCAACATGCGGGACTATGCGTCAAACCATAGCATAGGCATATGGCGCGACGAACTGGAGAGTCTCATCAGCGACTATGAACTGATGATGGACTATCTGGGAAGGGGCATCATCGACCCCGATCGCGAGAAGATACACATGAGAATAAGTACAAGGCTCGAGAGATGTGTGCGCAACATAATGCTCTACAACAAGACTTTGGCGTCACCCTTCTATCAAGAAGCAAAAAGGAAGGGCGGCGACATACCGCTCGAGATAGACCAACTGAAGGCTGAACTTGAGGGCTTCGTAAGCGAACAGGCCATGCTCGGACTGCTTTCTGACGAGGAACTAACGGCTAAGACAACCGAAATCTATGCCCGTCATGTCGGTCAGATGTCTGCTTTCTTCCATAGAATTATTGTGTCGCCACAATGGAACGAGAGCATGAGAGGCCAGATGACGGAACTCCTCACGTCGCCTACCATCGACTCTTTCGACGCACAACTGATGGTAAGCGCAATCACCATATCCACCTTGAACCATACTGACGAGCAGAAGATGCTGACACTTGC
>OCTX014511288.1_pt1 | contig 35309 bp, 51 predicted proteins | sample 1539691 | NCBI WGS metagenome assembly OCTX01 (sample SAMN02144231, study PRJEB22623) | gut metagenome | biome: sheep rumen | host: Ovis aries | place: New Zealand
TATAGAGGTTTCCGCTACGTTGTTCTCATTGAGCGCAAGCTGGTAGTTCTCGCCTCCATAGCTTACCCTCACCCATGTGGCTTTTGTCAATGTACTATCAGCATAGGTGAGCGTTATCTTCACAGCCTCCCTTGTCAGGGTATCATCTTCTATGTAGGTGAAGTTCACATACCTTACAGGGATAGAAGCTCTGCGTACCACTGTTTCTACTGGGTAGTAGTTAGGCACGCTCGCACAAGCTACCGTGTACTCCACACCCTTCGGTATGTTCGTGGTGCACTTGCCCATGTTGTCAGTAGTAAGGTTGCGAGGTGCTTCCTCTCCCTCTACTGTCACTACAACCTCCACATTAGGCAGTACCTCTCCTGTCTCTGTCTTCAGTTCTATGTTCACCTGCTCATAGTCAGATTTCACCATAGCATCTATCTCTGCCCAGAGAGAAGTCAGGTGTACCTTCGTACTATCCCATTCCTCATCTGCGGCTCTCGCCTCATCGAACTTATAGAGCTTGCCGTCATATATAACCAGCTCACCTACACCTGTGGGCTCACTCTTTACATCCTCCCATTTAGGTACTTCGCTCCAGCCAAGCAACAGCGCGCCATACTCAGCGTTTTTCGCGAGGAGTTCGGAGAACTCTTCCTCTGTACCCTCATAGCCTCCCTCTTGCGCCTGCTTATAGGCACTCTTGCCTGTGTCACCTTTCAGGCAATCAATCAGCAGAGGTATCAGAGTGTGGTCTCCCTCGCTATCCTTATCAGGTTCGGCAGTAAGAATGAGAGAGGTAGTATAGTACCTCTTGATATTGTTAATCTTGTCACCCTCGAAGTCTGTGTCAGGAAGAATGAACTCAGCCTCTAACATCAGCCTTCCCGGCTGCAACTGAAGGCTCTCAGTCTCAGCCATATCAAAATTACACATCACCCTATGCTCATCAATAATACTACAATTCTTCAGCACAGGTGTCTCTCCGCCAGTAGATGAACAGATATACGGCCTCTCCCTGTCCTTAGTCCAGAACTTGAACACAAATCTCTCGGCTGTAGTCAGAGCCACGATACTATCATCTTCACCCTTATACTTCGTGTCGATATCTATCAGCAATCGGAAGTCCGATTTATGATACTTATAATAGTCTATTCTTTCCATTTTCTCATAAATTTATATTATTATTATTGCCACCAGCCCTGAGTCTTACCATAGTTAAATATGGTATTCAGCCTTCTCTTATCCTCAGCACTCATCAGACCTTTATACGTGGTCTCTGCGGTACTCTGGTAATGAAGAAGGTGTAGCTCGCCAGTATTCTCCACTATCTTTCCTATGCCGAAGAAATCTCCATAGTTATAGATATACAGCGCACCCTCCAGAATGGGCTCTACTCTAAAGAGTATTACTCCGTCCTCTTCATAAGCCTTGTACAGCTCTCCAGTATCAGTCTTATAGAACAAATCACCCACACTCGCGCTATCCTTGTGCATGGCAGGTGTCTCATCGTCCCAGAACTCCACATAGATAACCTTTCTTCCTCTCTTCAGAGCCTCAATCTCCTCAAAGACCGTAGTCCCTGCATTCAGGTTATGCACTATAGCTCCAGAGTGGGTAACAGGATAGACCGTGACACCTTTCTCCTTCACCGTGCGTAAAGGTATTCCTCCTATAGCCGCATCCTGGGCATCCATTACCTTCTCCCTGCTGAGACCAAACGCATATATAGCCTGCTTCAGAGCCTCAGGCACATTGTCCTCCGTAAAGAAGCCTTGATTACCACCTCTGAAGCCCCAATCTCCCTTATTAGAGAATGACAGGTAGCCGAAAGTAACGCCATTGTCAGAGGTAAATCTTCCTACATAGTAGAAATCATTATTGCTCTCTTCATCAGGCTCTACCACGATACCCATTTGCACGGGGTATTCTCCATAGGTGTAGTAAGGCATATAGTTATCACTCAGCTGGTACTCAGGAGTAGGCACTCTATTATCCCTGTAGTTAAACAAGTCTATCACCGTAGCCTTACCGCTAATATCCTGATGTGACTGCAAGGCACTCTCAGCTTTGCTCAGCGCTCTCTGCACACCCTCCGAAAGGTCACTATCAGGAATACCACCCTGAGGCTTCTGATAGGCACTACTACCAGCCGAAGCTCCAGAGCGTATATTTTCAAGGTCTGCGATACTATCCTGCTTTCCCTCGACAGAATTAAGAACACTCTGCACATTCTCTGAAAGGTCTGTCTGAGGAATGCCACCATTAGGCTTAACATAGCACTCTCCGAATTGCTCCTTTATCTTCTCTGCAATATCATTCAGAATGCCACCGACACGCTCAGCAGTATTCTCTCCTATTTCAGTAGCATTCATGACTACCTGAGCCTCTGCTATTATCTCTTCAAACGTCTTACTCATACATTAGTCTCCTATAGCTTTAATTACGGCTCTCGTTCCTCTTACAGGCTTCACCTTACCAGTCTTGCTCTTCCAGTAAGCCATAGCCTCCTCCAGGTACTTCTCAGCCATATTCATGACATCATTTTCCCTATCTCTTCTCTCCTTACTCTCGATATGGTCCGAATATTCATCGCCATGCCTCATAAATCCAGCTCTGGCAATAATACTTCCGTCACTCCTCGCCATTCTCGCATAAGCGAAATAAGCTACCGTCTTCTTCAGACCATTACAATACCTCACCTCGCCCTTGCAGTCAGTCCACTCTCCTCCAGAGAGAAGTACCTTCTCATCATCACTCAGTTCATTCCTCTCCGTCTCAGCCAGCTTCTTACACACAGCATAGCCAAGAGCAGGAATAATATATGTGTCTTCGCTCTCACGGATGAAAGCCCTCACATCATCCTCCTCTATATGAACAGAGACAGGTCTCGCAAGTTCCTTGAACTCCTCAACCGATATCAAATGCTTATCCATTACTCTCAGCGCTTATATATTTGAGTGGTTGTATCTCCAGATCTGCATTATGCAACAGCTCATCATGCCAGTGTGCGAATATCTGGGCGAAACTTCTCGATATCAGCCTCTGTTCCGTAGTAACCTCTCCAGCATAGTATCTGTAAGCGTCCTCCATAGTCTGTCCTGAGAAGCCTACCTTACCGATACGAATAGCATGGAACAACTCTTGATGGAACTGAGCATAGATACGCTCAATAATACTCGCATCCGTCACAGAGAACTCCTTATCATAATTCCTTACAGGGAAAGGCACAATCTTCGGCTCATCCTCATCATTCTCCAGCTCTACATACAGAATTTTACTTCCATTCGTATCTCCCTGGAACTTCACAAGGTCTTCGTCAGCTATCATCTGCCTCTCTTCCTCTATCAGCTCGCCATTCTTGCCCTCCTTCATTCTCGGAAGCCCCTTCTTAGCAACCAGCATACAGGCAACAAGGAAGTTATTACGGGTATTCCTGTTCTTGATATTGCCCAAGCCCTCATCAGTAGAGATGTCCGTAATAATACTGTCATAGATAGGAGTAGGGTACTGGTACTTACCGCACATCGAACACCAAAGCACCTGTCCTTTATAGTTATCGATACCACCCACAGCCTCAATCTGGCTTCTTACAACTTCAGGATCGGGGTTATACACGTTAATCTTATCCACATTGGACTCCTTAACTATTACCGTCCTTCCATTTCTTGTCTTCTTACCAGACCAGTCAGGGTGTATCAATATATGCTGTACAATTCCAGCATCGTCCTCTTCCTCCAGTCTGCAATTCTCGAATGGCACAGGGTTAATCTCTACTATCCTTCCAAGCACATCATAATTAACGTGCAAGGCGAAACCTCCGAAGGTAGTAAGGTCTTTTACCACACTCCTCAGTATCACGTCAGCAGTTTCCCCGTCTCTATTCAGCTCATAATTCGCCAATGCGTCATTATGGAAGCCAAAGCCTTCAACGAATTTAGCGTACCTATTCAGGCACAGCGTAGCCGTTCCGCTCGCATTCGTGATAGCCATAACATTCTGTGGATAGAGATTATCATTACCATACATCTGCATACGGAGTTGGCTCGAATATCTTACTTCGACACGAGCCTCTGGCTTCTTCGCTCTCTTTACGTTCATACCAGCCCCTCCTTCTTATTACTCTTCGCCTACGGCATCGTTTTCAGCCTTAGGCGCACCGTCAGCATTCTCCTCAGGAGAAGCCTCGCCAGTACCTTCCTCAGTACCCTCTCCAGCTCCCTCATCAGAGCCAGCCGCCTCAGCCTTCTTAGCCTCCTCTTCGAGACGCTTAGCCTCAGCCTCCTTTTCGGCTACCTTCTTAGCTTCTTCCTCAGCCTTCTTAGCCTTAGCCTCAGCTTCCTTTTTAGCCTTAGCCTCAGCTTCCGCCTTCTTCTTGGCTTCCTCCTCAGCCTTCTTAGCCTTTGACTGAATGCTCTTGATAGAGAAGCCCTTAGGCAGAGCCTCGAACATCTTAACCTGATTTGGGAACTTTGCAAGATAGCTCTCTGCCACCTCATCAGTAAGGTTGGCATTTGAATACACCTTGCCATTATTGAATGCTGGAGTATTTATGATAAAACCAGCTCTCAGTCGATAGTTACTCTTTTCTTTCATCTTGTTGTTGTTTTTAAGGTATAAATAAATCTCAATCAAGGCATCGTGATAACATTGCTGGCAGTTAGTGGGTGACAGCCTCTTACCCAGCACCTCCCAATACATTACCTCGATTTCCTTTTTATCAGAGAAGCTGAAAGGTGCATCGAAACGCCCTCTCAGCCTCTCTGCTTTAATCTTCGCTTCCTCAAAGCTCATGCCTATGCACTACCCTTCAGGCTTTCATAGGCTGTCTTCGTGGTCTCAGCGTCAGTATCAAACAGGAAGATAGCAGACTTTGGCGCTCTCGTCTCAGTAAGAGTAACGAGCCAGCCACCCTCTGTATCATCACTGTACTTGTCATTCTCTCCAGCCGTAGCCCTCAGCCCCTGATAGAAGCCATAAATCTGGTACTCACTCTTACCAGCATTACCCTTCGCCTTATTCCTCAGGATAACAACGAACTCACCGTCAGCGAGCTTGTCTATGATATCCGCAGAGGTCTCCGGACCATTAGCAATAATAGCCAGAGGAAGGGTATTAGTCCAAGAGTTCTTATAAGTACCCTGCTCCATAGAGGTAGTAGTTCCAGTAAATGGAGTATTACCCAACTGAGCAACCTCATAGCCTCTCTTACCTGAGAGCAGAGGAAGTGACTTAATGATATTAGGGCATTGAGTATCAAACACCACAGCTGCCATATCGATATCACTACGGTTTATGATAAGACCGTCAGGCTCCACACCTCTGAAGGTGAGGTCTTCGCAAGCCACGTCTATAGACTTAGCTATAAGACTTTCACATAATCTACCCATATTACTTTCCTTTCTTTTAATGGTTAGTAATTCCAAGCCGCATTAGAATGCAGCCTGGAACATATCGTTTTCAAGCAGAGTAGTACCCATCTTGCCAGTAGCATAGATGTACACCCTGCGCTCCTTCTTCTCAAACCATATATCGAGGTCAGAAATGAGACCGTCCTGAGGTGAGCCAATCATAAACTGCTTCTTATTACCGAATACAGCACGGAAAGGCTTATTGAGCTTGAAGTCGCTATTTACAGCCGCCTTCTCGTATGCGTTAATCATACGGTCCCATGTAGCCACGCGAGCAATCTTCACTCCGTCATAGGTAGCCACCTCGACACCGTCAAAGACCTTCTCCCATGGCATAATGGTCTTATAGACCTTCTTAATATCCTGAGTGAGACAGCGTCCGAACAGGTCGGTAACATAGATTATGCTCTCGCTATCACCAACGATACGGCTATCAGCGTCCATAAGGAGCTTATCCATAACGCCAGTAGCAACACCCTGGACAAGCATAGCCGCCTTCTGAGCCGCATAGGTAGCCTCAGCATTAGCCGCGATGACAGTCTGCTGAGCCGCATTAGCGGTACACTGGGTGAAGATACGCTTGAACAGACCGTCACAGGTAGTGAACAGGTCAGTACGTGTGCCATTGGTCAGGCTGCCACCGTCCGCAATAGTCTCAGCATTCTTATCGCCAAACCAGCCAAAGCGCCAAATCATCAGCTTCATCTGACGCTCCAGAGCAGGGCGGAGGATATACTGCATGAACTCGCCGTCAGTGATATCACCAATCTCAGTGCCAGTCTTGAGAGTGTACTCAGCGATAGTACCTTCAAGGTCTGTGTAGCAGAGCTTGAGAGGTATCTGCCAGTCGCCCAACTCCCAGCGCTTCTGTCCATTGGCAATACCGATTTCCTGATATTCAGGATCGCAGCCAGAGCCTTCAACACCTACAGCGTCAGCCTCACCGATAAAGCCGATTGGGTCACCATTCTTCACCTTACGGATAGTGGTATAGTCCTGAAAGTTCTCGTCCTTATCGATAGAGTAGGGAATAAGCTCTTTCAGAGTCTGCACATCCTTAGGATTTACAGACAGATTTTCTAAAAATTTACTCATAGTTTATACTCCTATTTTTTTTGATTTTGTTTACCCGGTCTTACTCAACCTCGACATACTTTCCGTTGACATTACGGAGCTTGCCCTCTTTGAGCTTCTGCAACTCCTCTTCCATGCCACCCTTGACAACGGCAGGCTTGCCTGTCTGACGTGCGTCACGCTTCTGGGGCTTGTAGTTACCCTTAGCCAGAGCCAGCACCTTCTCAGCACCGCCAGCCATTTTGATAGCATTCAGCGTAGCCATGTCCTCCTTGCTCTTGGCATTCTTCTGAGCCTCTTCGAGTTGCGTCTTTAGCTCCTCATTCTCATCCTCCAGTTCTTTGATGCGGTCTTGGAGTTTCTTAATCTCATCATCGGAGCCTTCACCTTCTCCCTTCTTTCCATTACCGTCACCATCACCTTCCGCCGCACCGGCAGGCTTGATTTCAGTAATGACACCCTCTTCTACTACGATAGTAGCACCGTCCGGCATAACATGCTCTCCGTCTGGTGAAGCCTTATCGCCTACCTGAGGCTCTCCCTCTTCACGCTCGACTGTGATAACACTACCGTCCGCAGTGTTCAAGTCCATTCCGAACTTGACATCTTCAATGCTCTTAAAGCCCAGCTTCGCAAGCATTCGGTCCAGCAGAGACTGCTTAACCTCTGTAGTTTCATCTTGTTTTGTCATTGCATTTTTATTTTTATTAGTTAAACTTTGCCCAGCCTTTGCAGACTTAGGCGGAATAATCTCACTTATGATACCCAACTCCTTAGCTCTCGCAGGCGTAATATAGATATTCTCATCCATAACCTTCTGCAGTTCCTCCCTCAGAGCCTGTCTTTTCTCCTCATCATCTCCCTCGTCACTACACCTATCCACATACAGATTAAGTATCTTCTCCTGATCGGCACGCATCTCCCTCTCCAACCTTGCCAAATCATCAGCCGTAAACGCACCTCCAGTAAGCATATAAGGGTTATGTATCAGTATCTCTGCATTCTCATAAGACTTTCTATTAGCCTTCGGAGCTGCCATCATGATTACCGTAGCCATTGAAGCCGCCTTACCCTCTACTATTGCGTATATCTCCTTACCCGTAGCTCTCAGCCTGTCATATATGCTCCAACCCTCAGTAACATTACCACCATTACTATGCAACTGAAGCTCTATCTTCGGGTCATTCGCAGGCAAAGCCTCACAGAAGGCTGCCACATCATCGAAGGAAGTGCCCTCGATTTCTCCCCACCATTTGGCTAAGTTCTTTTCCTCAGCCGTTTGGATATCATTATAAAGTTTGAGTATAGCCATTTTATGTCTCCGTTAATTCTTCCTCCGCAAAGGTAAAGAATTTTCTTTACGAATAAAGAAAAACACTTTTCTTTTTCACTATCACTCTTTGATAGCGTTCCTACAAAAAGAGCAGACTATTCTCACGAACAATCTGCTCCAAAACGAAAAAAAATCTATTAAATTAAGGAGAATTTTTTACACCATTCTTTCCATTCTTTTTATTACCCTATATATCGTAGGCTCTGGCACTTCATACTGCATACACAGGTAGTTCACTATATAAGTAACCTTCAAGCCTTCGCTTCTCAGCCTCCTATACTCCTCATACATAGGCAGGTGTCTCACATCCTGCACATTTATCTGTTTCTCAGCCGTCAGTCTCAATACACTCTCTACAGCCTTCATGAACTCATACTGCTTCATACCGTACCCAGATTTTCCAATACCTCAACTCTATCACTCACTCTCTTTATCTCCTCGACACTCACAACCGGTCTCGGACCTTCAGACATACCCTTAGCCACAGCTCTCGCCAGCATATCCTCACCAACCTCTTCTCTCGCAGAGTTAGTAGAGACAATAGGCACTCCTCCTCCAAGCTGATTAAAGGCACTCAGCGCAGGTGCGAACATCTGAGTAGCGGCTGCCGTCAGCACACTCTCACCATTACTCAGCCTTGCTGGTATGCTATCACTCGTTGCCGTACCCTCTCCAGTCACCAGACCACCCTCGGCGAACTTAGCACTCTTAACCGTCTTAATTGCCGTAGCCACATTAGACAATATAGTAGCCACCGTAGTAGCAATAGCGGCGATATTAGCAGGGAAAGGAACAGCCTGAGCCTGAGCAACGCCCGCAGAGATAGCCTTACCAGTATTGACAGCAATCTCTCCAAGAGCCAGTATCTTACTTGCCTGTGCCAGTCCTTTACTATCTTCTCCGAATGCCTCCATAAGACCTGAGAGGCTGTTAAGCACTCCAGCAATAGCCTGTAACTTACCTTGCTCGATCTGCACCTCTGCATCAGCCAAAGCCTTCTTACTATTATTGTACTCTTCCTGCATTTGCAGTTTCCTCAGGTAGAACTCTTCTTCAGTTTCACCCTCCAACTGCTGAGCCGCCTGCAACAAAGCCTGCTTCTCTTCCATTTGAAGCCTCAGCTTTTCTATCTCAGGGTTTTCTCCATCAGCACCATTAGCCAGACTACTCTCCAGTATCTTCGTCTCATACTCCCTCTTGATAGCCTCTTCCTGCTTTCTAATTCTCTCATTAGTCTGCTCATCAAGCAAAGCGTCAGCCATAGCACCATACTTCTGCCTTATCAGCAACAGGTTTTGCTGTTTCTCCTCTTCAGTAACAGCCTCCCTCTTCGCTGCCTCCTCTTCCAGCTTCTGCTCATTGAGTATCTTCTGAAGCCTCAGCTCATAGTACATCTCATTCTCTCTCTTGATAGAAGCCAGTTTCACATCTATTCTCTTCTGTGTCCTCTCAATCTCCTCCGACACAGCCTTGCTATCAAACTCAGCCAGCTTCTTCTCCTTCACCTTCTCCAGAGCAACTATCTGAGCATTCATAGCCTCTCTCATGGCTACCGTCAGGTTTTTCTCCTTCTCCAGTCTCAGTCTGATATCCTCTATCTGTCTATCATACCCTTTCTCAATAGCCTTTCTTCTCTCCTCTAAGGTCTGCTCCACTAATTGTGTCAGCAAATCTTCAGCCTTCCTCATTTCCTCCATTTCCTTCTTCGTCTGGTCCTCAGAGGAACTTCTACCGCCTTTCTTCTTACTGCTATCCGTATGATTTCCGAAATTGAAGTCTATCTTAATGCTCTCAGCCTCCTTCATCTTAGCCTTATACATCTCCAGCCACTTATTCATATCCTCCTCAGCCGCATTTATCTGCTTCTGCCTCTCGGCTTCATCTCCAGCCTTCGTATTATACCAGTGGTCATACTCTCCTTTCGCGGCCTTTCTCCTAACCTCCATGAGATTTACATAGGCTTCGGTATATTTATTCAGTATAGCCTGTGCCTCAGCCTCCTTTAGCAACATCTCGCAATAAGCCTTTCCCTTCTTATTCAGAGCCTCCTTCCATTGAGAGAGGCTGTTATAATAGCCTATCGCCTTTCCGTACTTATCATTCAGTTCCTTAACCAGAGCCTTTTCCTGAGCCTTCGTACCATTGAAGCTATTTATCCTCTCCTGATACCCACTCATCTCAGCCGTAGCCTTAGCATAGACCTTTCCAGCCTCATTCGTAGCCTCAGCCAACTGCTTCTCCATCTCCGCAGCTCTCTTACTCTCTTCCGTGACACCCTTGAAGAAGTCTGACACCTCATCCCAATAAGCCACCAGCGTACCTAAGGCTGTCACCACCAGACCGATACCAAGCGTCATGAGTGCCACCCTCAGCACCTTAGCCGCTACACTCGCACCTGTCATAGCCACCGTAGTAGCATTAGTAGCCACAGCCTCTGCCGTCTTAGCCGTAGCCGTTACCTGAGAGGCTGAAGCATTAGCGCCCTGGGCGGTAGTATTAGCCACCGTAGCCGCCGTGTCAGCCTCCCTACTCAAAGCAACAGCCTTCTCCTCCAGTCCTACCATTTGCAGAACTTTATGATATATCTTATACGTTGCCGTAGAGTTATCAGTAAAGCGAGCATTCAACTGTTGCAGACCATTCGTCACAGCCATGATACCCTGCAACCTCGACATAGCTTCCATAGCCTCCTCACTCTCTACGCCGAAAGCCTGCACAGCACCCTGGTATGTCTGCCATGCCAGAGAGCCAGTAGTAACTATATTCGTCACATCATCAAGCAACCTCGTATCACTCGCATATCTCTTAATCTCAGCATTAGCGTCCGCTATATTATCCTTCAGCGCACCAGCCTTCTTCGCCAGTTCATTATAAGCCTCTGAGCCTCGCAGCCCTTCTCTCTCCATTTGAGCCAGCTGCAAGGTCAGTTCCTTCAGTTCCTGTCTCATAGGCTTTATAGCACCCTGATAGTTACCCACATTCCTATAGAAGCGCTGTGTCTCCTCCTCAGCGACCTTCAACTCCATAGTAACCTCATTCAGCTTCTCCTGCAGTTCCTTACCCTTAGCACCATTCCTCTCAGCCCTCGACAGCTCATCATACTGCTTCGTCAGGTTACTCAGTTCCGCCCTCAGCCCCTTCAGTGAGCCTTCATTCTCCTTCTCCTGTCTCAGGTTATTCTGCATTTCCTTCCTCAGTACACGCATAGCCTCCTTATATTGAGTAACCACAGCCTTAGAAGCCTCCATGCTCTTATCATACTCCTCCTGAGAGACCTTTCCACTCTTCTTCTCAGCCTTCAGCTTCATCTCAGCCACCGTCAGCTCATCAATCTTCTTCTGGTACTCAGTAATGCCTCTTATCGCATCCTCATACCTTACCTTGATATCCAGTATCTTCTCATTCTCTTCCATTTTCTTCTTCTCCTATATTATCGTAATACCAATTCTAACAATGTGACATCACACACTCCCGTTCCTTCACTCTTAATCTCGATAACAGCGAAATATCTTCCATACTGAGACAGGTAAACAGGCACGCTCTCATCAAACATCTTCAGCTCTGCATCCGACAATATGATATTCTCACGCACCAGTTTCACCCTCTGCAAAGTTCTTACCAGATCGGCATATTTCCTCTTTAGTATATCCTGCATATTGATATCGAAAACCAGACCAGCCTTTCCATTATCCATTTCCACCAGTCTCATTATCCTATCCTTGCAAGCCTTATAGGTATATGTGCCTTGTTCTCCAGCCTCATACAGAGGAATACTATTACCGTCACTCGCCGCAAACGGAAAGGTAAACACATCCCTCTCCAAGTCCAGAGCCTCATTCTCTATCCTCAGGTCACCGTCATAGTTACCTACCACCGTATCATCTTCCTTCCACTTATAGAAGTTATGCTGCTTCCAGTCACTCAGGTTATACTCCATGCCCTTAGGCTTATTAGTAGGGTGGGGTGCTACCACCTTATCCGTCCAGTCCACAGCCCTATCCACATTCTTCCACACATCAGATATCGGAATAAACTTCACCTTCTCATCATCTGCAATCTGCAAAGGAAACGTACCCGTAATGCAAGCCAAGAACTTCACAAAGTCTATCACCTTTATATCTGGCAGGTTAGAAGAGATAGGGAAATAGCCACCAGCCGGCACATCGTCCTTATCTATCACCGTCACCTCTACACTTCCAGAGGTAAGAGCCAGCCCTGGCGCTGCCCCTCCGCTTATATCACAAAGCTCAAATGTCACCTTTTGTCCGCTCTGCAAAGATATCTTACCCTCAGCACTCATCTCCATTTTTACCACTCCTCGATACCCTGAAGGTACTCTATATCTCTGCATATAGTCCTCGCCTATAATATACTCATCACTACCTACCGTCATCTTGATATAACAGCCAGCCATCATGAGGAATACATCATAGCTTCCACTATCCCCCCATTCTACAGAGGTGGGCTCCATGCCAGGCGGCAGTGTAAACTCCCACGAAGCCTCCACCTTGAACATTGTATCAGCCGTTACATTCGCCGTCAGCTCCTGCACACTCCCTGAGGTCTCCGCGAATACAGCCGACTGGCTATCTATTCCTATAGTCATTCTTCCTAACTGATACTGGCTCTGCATTCCTCCTACGAAGGTATCTCCATAAGTCAGCTCATTAGCCTCATGCTTTACCAGAGGAATACATAGGCTATCTATATACTCCTTCTCCTCTCCAGTCCACTCAAACTCCACTCCGAGCAGTTCCTTAACCAGTCTCAGCACATAAGACACCTTCACGCAAGGGTGCTGATTATTCAAGCCTCCGAGCGTTCCGCCACCAAAGCTACCATGCCCTCCATAATATGATGTGCTACCATATGATGTGCTACCAATACCACCTACACCATGATGTCCGCCACCTCCTCCTTCAGGGTACGTCTGTGTCCTACCACTCGTATGCCATTCATAATTAACTACCACCTTCTTAATCAAAGGGTCATAGTACGCATAGAAGATTTCTTTCTCCAGAGCCTCCGCATAGCTATCTATCACCGCAGGAACTTGATACAGTATCTTATCATCAGTCTTTAGCTGTGGCAGGGTAATACCTCCGCTTACCATTGCAGAAAAGGCAGGGAACAAGCCCCACACCACCGATATCTCTATGCCATTCTCTCCCGTCTTAACAATCACAGCCCTTCCATTACTGATTATCTCCACTCCATTCCTCAGATATCGAGCCTTATGCACACTATATGCAAAGTCACTAATTCTCTGCACCAAATCAGCATGGCTTATGATATCCTGATTATTCGTGGTATCAGGCAATTTCACCGTATAGGTATGATTAGACACTATCTTCGAGATATCCTGGAGCAGATTGCTCCTCAGGCTCAGAGCCACCTTAGACTTTCCATCAGTATCTACCCTCTTATTATCGATATACAACTCTTCTTCATGTACCATAGCCTTCTCCCATTACAATTTCTGTATAGCCATTTCAGGCATTACCACATTACATACAAAATCTCTCAGGCTCTTACCCTTCTCCTTCGTGTAGCTTCCAGCCTGAATATTCACAGACAGCCACCTCGGTTTATCCTCTTCATCAGTACCTAAGTACATATCCACCAGAGGAGAAGTAGTGAGGTCAAACAAGCTCTCAAACGTGTCATTATCTATCATCGGAGCGCACACCTGTATAGTGTCCTCTCTCGCCTTCGTCTGCTGTCTTCCATTTCCTCCAGTAAAGCCATAAGTCATATCATAAGCCAGCAGGTTATTCCTCAGGAACTCTCCTTCATTAGACACCTTCCTCGTTTCATTTCCAACCTCGAAGAGGTAATACTGAAAGAAGCCCTGTCTATCCACCCAGCGAAGATACACCCCTTTCTTACTACACCTTACCACATTCACCCTAACCTTCTCAGTAACCTCACCTCCTATCAGCTTCATTCTGAAGGTCAAATCGAACTTATCATCAAACGTAGCCTCCTCCAGCGTACCCGTGAGGTCAGACACCTTGATATACTCTCTCGCCAACTCATCATCTATCCTTACATTCCATACCCCCTGCTCAGGTATCTCCAGCACCTTATTCGCCACCTTATCCCTTGACAGCAAGACCTTAGCCGCTCCGCCAGCATATACACCAACAGAGAAGGGATATCCGACAAACCACGTCATAGTACGATACTCATTATACTTCTCCTGTCCTCCAGCTCTCAGCGCACCCCATATATAGAACACATCGAAGGAGAAGGTAGTAGTGACAGCCTCCTTATCCGTTACCGACACCTGCACATTCACACTCTTTCCCAGCTTCGTCTTCTCCACCTCAGTATATTCCAGTTCTCCAAATTCATTCGTATCAAAGAAGCCCTGCACATATTCCCTGAAATCGACATAGCACTTTTCTCCGAAACCTTCTCTCTGTTCCTGTACCGTCTCTTCTCCGTCCGTCACCTCTATCCTCATAATATCTATCCCAGCCTCCGTCTCCGCAACCACCAGACAAGGGTTAAAGGCAAAGCCTATCTCATCAGGATATTTAATGTTCACATCTCCAACCGTCACTTCTCTCATCTTAGTTTACCTCCACGTTGTTTAGTTTAATATGTTCTATTTCCGCCTTGATAACTCTCAGCATTCTATCCTCTACATTTCCTATCGTCTTCTCTATCTCCTGGGAGTAGATATCATTCCTTCCTCCACTTCGATATAGCCTCGTGCCCTCTCTTCTTATCTTCCTCGCTATAAGGTAGCTCATTCTCAGCACTCCTCTCTGCTCCGGGGTATATTTATGAGGTCTGTCCGTGAGGTAGGGTATAGGTGCTGCCTGTATTCCCTTATCCTTCAGCCATTGAATAATGATGCCCTGAAAGTTCCTCGGCACTCTACCTCCCTTTCTACCCGTCTCCAGCACTCCAAAGGCTTTCCTTCCATATAAGATACCTTCTTCATCAGTAACCTCCACATGAAGGCTCTCTGCCGTCCTTCCACTCGCTTTCTGTCCAGCCTTAAAGTGGTTACTGATTATATTCACCCTCAGAGCCTCCAGCTCCTCCCTCAGTATCACTCTCGGTAGTATCTCAGCCATACTAACAGCCTCCTATCATTCTCAGGTTAAGAGTAATCACCACACCAGTTACTATATCCGTGAACTTCTCCACCCACGGCTGGTATGCTATCTCCTCTGGCAGAGGCTCAAACACTCCACTCTTATCCACCTCATCGATGAAGTCCTCAGCAAGCTCCCTCATCCTATTATACACCTTCTCATTATCTTCTCCACTCGCACCCTTAGGCACTTTATCGAAGAAGCCAATCATCAGCGTCTCGCCATTCTTCTTCCTTCCATTCTTCCTCAGTATAGAGCCGCTGACGGGTACCAGCGTCATAATGAACGGACACGCCATTCTATTCAGCCTCTCATCAGCCTCATACCAGTTAGCAAACACATAGCCACACTCAGAGAATTTCTCTTCAGCTATCTTCTTAACGCTTTCTTCGATACTCATCCTGTATTACCTCCTCCAGTCTTTTTTGATATTGTCCTTTCTTCGTGTCCATATCCAGACACTTATATATTATCAGCCACGATACATTCTCTACCTCATGGTGGTCCTTAATACCCATTCTCTGTGCGTACCAGTCCAGCAAGCCAAACATACCAAACTGCAATTTCTTAATACCAGCCTTCAGTTCCCTGGCACTCGGCGTGACATTCGTCTGCTCAAACAGCCTATTTATCTTCTTCACCTCTCCGCTTACCCAGCCAACAAAGGAAACCACCTCGACAGCCTCACTCTTAGCCACCTCCTCTCTACTCATTCCCAATACCACCTCACAGGTAGTATAGAAGAGATTATCACCTCCGCTTATCTCACTCAGCATAAGCAACTGCCCAATAGTCAAGCCATTCAGGTTTTCAGGCGTTTCCTTCTTACCCACCTTGAAAGGTCTCCTCATCTTCAGCAAGTCAAACGGCAGTTCCCTCGCCAACGAAGCAACAAACAGCCAGTCCTTAAAAATAGTACCCTTCTTCATATCCTATATCTCATTATAGTGTGCTCTCGCTCCGCCCACTCTTCTTATATTCAACTTACTCAACGCAACATATCTCACCGCATCGATACCATGATTATACGCATCTATCGGGCTATTCGTTCTCTTTCCGTCTCTATCCTTCTTCCATTTATAAGCCTGCATATTCTCTATCAGCCCCTTACTCCTTCTGGTAATGTGTATCTTATATCTCTTCAGTATATCAATACCCACATTGATACTATCACCTCCCTTGACACTCGGCACTATATAGATACCCTCAGCCTTTATCTCTGCTATACTCTTCGGCTCTGCACAATCAGCTATCACCACATCATTCCTTCTTACTCCAGCCTCCTTCATAGCCTTAGCCAGCATAGGGTTAGTATAGCCAGTATCATACAGCTCCTCATCTATCCATAACTCACCATGAGCCAGCACCACACGCTCCAAAGCTGAAGGGTCATTCGTGAAGCCAAAGTCCAAGCCTCTCGCATTCATCTTCCATTCTCCCTGAGGCGGTAACTCATCGACTATATCCCAATTCGTGAATACCACACCCTCCAGCTTTCCCGTCAAGCCTCTGGCATATACCCTCCACAGCTCATCATCTTCTATTCCCTCTATTCTCTCATGCTCCTCCTCAGACAGGAAATGATTATTTTTATGAGTAGATATAATCAGCAAAGCGTCCTTTCTTCCTATAATCTTATCATGCGCCCAAAACCTCGAAGTGGGGTTATAGTCCATAAACACCTTCTTCCTCGTTCTTATCTGCAACTGCCAGAACACCTCATAAGATATACCATTAGCCTCATTAGCGAACAGGTAATCTCTCTTACCATTCTTAGCGTCCTGCTCATCAGCATAAGAGTTAAACTCTATGACACTTCCATTTCTCCCCTGGATATAGTGCAAGCTCTCATTCACCTTAAAAAAAGCGCTCAGCCACTCCGAGCCTCTTATTATAGTCTTCGCATCACGAAACGCACCCACTCTCAGGTTAGGAAAGTCCTGTCCCACTACCGTAACGATACAGCCAGCCTCCATGATAGCAAGCACAAACAGCACCTGCATTATCGTGTAGGTCTTTCCGCTACTCGTTCCTCCCTGATTAACGAGAAATCTTTTATCACTCTCATAATTCTCACGGAACAATTCCTCATTAACTTTGAATGGTACAGCCATATCCTATCCTCTCTCAGTATCTACCTCATCTTCGCTATGCGCCAAAGGAGTATTCCCAGCGCTCACGAACTCAATCTGTATCTTATTATCCATTCCTCCAGACATCTCCAGTTTCTCCGCTGGTTTCTCACCAATCATTGCGCAGATCGTATTATAAGCCTGCACATCCCCCTGCTCAGCCTTAGCAACCAGAGACCTCGTAATGACAAACTGGTGGTTCATGTCCTCCTCTCTGACACCTTCCTCCTGTAGCCTCGTCTTCAAGGCTGGCGACAATTCCACATCATACATCATCTGCTCCAACACCTCTCTCATCATCTTCTTTCTCCGTCTCGCCTCCACAGAAGCCTTGCCTCCATTAGACGCCATTCTCCTCAGTTCCTCCTCAGTTAATTTATCTGCTGAGCGTAGGTTTTCCACCTTTCCCTTTCCCATACACTTATACTCCCTTTATGGGCACCTTGATTATGGGGTTATAGTCCAACCTCTTCTGCTTCTCAGTATGCCCCTTGTTACTATTATTGCTATCAATCTTAACAATCTTCGTGCCCCACTTCTGCTGCAAAGCCTCCAATTGCTCCTTCTCTCTCTGCCTATTCCTATACGTGGCACACCCCCCCCCTGTTTTCAGACTGCCTACATATATAGTGGTAGGCGTTTACCCTTAACACTACTCTCTCCAGATTAAGCTGCTGTAGCGTCATATCATAATCTTCCTTCAAAGGCAGGCTCTCATCATACCTACACCTATTACCTTTCAGGAAGCACTGGAACGGACCGCCTATATATGAGCGAGTAGAGAAAGGAGTATTATGCCTATAGTACATCGGGTCTCCAGAGCTGTTGCAGTTCAGCCCCCAGAACTTAGCTCCAAGCTCCTGAGCAATCAGGCTGTACTTCTCCAAGAACAGCATAAACTCATCAGCCCTAACCACTCTCACCTCATACGCAAAGTCCGTCTCCCTATCATACTCAAACCTCCTTATGCACTTCAGATCGTCATCTATTATCAGCACCACATCCATTCCTCTCTTAAACTCCTCATCGAGTATATAGTTCCTTACCCTGCACAGATTACCCTGCACACCCTCAGGGCATGACACTATATCCGCCCCCGGGTTATTCCTCACGTACTCATCATACTCCTTGCAGTCCACCCATATACGACAGAAAGGCAAATAGTCCAGAGTTAAGACCTCATCAGGTCTCTTATAAGAAGGTGCATTAACCGATATCTTCATTTTCCTTCCTTATTTTCGTTAAAAGTCCTGCCTAAGCTGTTTTCTCCGAGAATGCGATTAAGTACCTCACTACCTCTCAGAACTCTGCCTATGCCTATCTTTTGCCCCTGAATATTACTCTTATTCCTTGCCGTACTAAGCAACTTCACAGGTTTTATTCCGAACAACGTCTGAGCCTGCAGCCAGTCCACCTCATTATCAAAGTACAGCACCACATAGTTATGCGACTCATCCAATATCTCAGTAAACTCCACATCTCCCTTCTCCGTTACTCCTCTACCTTTTACATTGATCGGCACGTCCCACTTAACCAGCTCCTTAATATCCCATGCCTTCAAGAGCTTATCATCATTCTCCGCATAATGCTGATTTTCCTTAATCACATACTCCCTCAGCTTCTCCGTAGGAGTGTCCTCCGGCAGCACCTTACACAAGGCATTCTCCCAGCCTAAGCGCTTATATGCCCTACACCTATGGTTTCCAGATATAGCAATATACCTCCCTTTATAGGGATATACCTTAATCTCATCAAGGCTCTTCATCTCTGGCGATGCCTCGATACTCTCACAAAGGCTCTCAAACTTCGCCTTCGTAATCTTTCTCGGGTTCTTAGGCACACCAGGTATCTGCCCTGTATTCTCCTCAATCAGTTCAAGAGGTATTTCCTTAATCTCTACCTTTAATTCAAAATTCTCCATAAGCAAAACACTTTATAATATAAGCACTTACGTTTGCAAAGATACGGATTTTCTTTATATTCTCCAAATTTTTCGGCATAAAAATAAGAGGCATAGCCTTCATCAGCCATACCTCCTACAGTAAATTACCTGCAAATAAAAAGAAATTGATTATCAGTCCTTTACATTTTTCGCAGACTTCCTCTGCAAATAAGACATCTCTTTCTTTACAGTTTTCCCCTCAGTTTCTCCTATTTGGCCTCTCCCAATACTTAGCCAACTGACAGGCTTCTACCGCTTCCTTTACTCTATCCCTTTGCTTCGGCAATTCCTCCATAGTTATTCCGAAAGAGTCTGCTAACGCTCCCAGCACTCCCTCATAGTTAGCATTCTCATACTGGCTCAGCGTCAGCCTTGCCAGCTTCCTCACTCTCGCTTGCGCACACCTCAGGCACTTTATCCTTCTCAGTCCCTTAATCTCCTGCCTCAGTTCCACCTGCCTCGCAAGCATTCTCTCACTTATAATCATCATTCCTTACCTCCCTTCTTCCTCATCTTTACATACTCATAGAGTAACACATCATTCCTCCTTACCTTCTTAGCCAACTCCAGCACCTTCCTGGCACTTTCCTTGTCGGTCTCCGCATCAGCATAGCAATTCAACGCCTCAGCAATCAATCTTCTCTCTTCACTCTCCAGAGTTTTAATCTTTACTTTCATTTCTTCATTCCTTATCTAAGTTATTACAAAAATCTTGTGCGTTCCCCCAGAGTGTTACTGCATACAGCAGAACAAACTCTATTCCATATAACAATATGCCATTATCCATATCAAATTATATATCTTCTTTTCTTTTCATTCTCCATTATTCTCTCTATATTCTCTCTCACCTTAGACAGTTCCTTTAGCAGGTCTTTATCTATAGGCGTGTCGGTCTCCGCTATCAGCCTCGTTGCATCCTCTACATTACTAATCAGGTAGTCTCCACTTATCGGCACCAAATTTTTCACATACTCATTAAACTCCTCCTCCGTGACATATTCCACCTTATAGTACCACCTATCCTCTTCACTTGCCCTAACCACATCTTTCACATTGAAATAATCAGGAAAGGGTAGAGGAATGCAACTGACATCCCCCTCCTCATTTTCTATTATTGCCTCATAGTCGCATATCGTCAGGTACTTTTTCCCTTTCTCCCTGTCGCTGCAGCACGTCTTCGTCAATACCCTCTCCTTTATCACATTAACCAGTCTCATTTCTCACCTCCTTTCATTCTTCTATGCACCTCGATAGTATTTAACATCTTAGCCTGCATCTTTCTCATATAGTCTCTAATATCTTTCAGTTCTACCTTCTCTCCTCCAAAATTACAGAACTGCAAAGCGATACAGGTAAACATGGCATTCACCATATCATCCAGACTGGTCTTATCAGGAATAGTCTCATTCACCTTATAAGCCAGCTCCGCGATATTCTTTCCCGTCTTCAGGAAGCCATCGCTCCTCTCTACCTTTCTCACCAGCTCCTCCATGCCTTCTCTCATCTCTTCCAGCTCATTTATACACTTATCTACCTCTTCCACGAGGCTATCCTTTCCATGAGGCTTTGCGGCACTCTTAGCCGCTCCACCCGTAATACTTACTTTCTTAGCCATAATTCTTTACCATTTAATATTCTCTATTACTATTTTCTTTATCTCTCCAGTAAGTGCCGTTTCTGAACTTTCCCTCAGTTCATCTTCATTCATGATGTGACTACATTCTTTCAGTTTACACTCGCACTTCTCACCATATATAATCATGTCAAATATCATATCTCTTTATTGTTTTAGTTCTATTTTTTTAATTCATTATAAAAATGTCATTCACGCCTGAACCTCATACCGCTTATCCGCTTGTACTTTACTTTCGGGTCGTAGTTCTTAATCAGCATACGGAGCTGGGCATCTGTCAGCTTCGGGCAATCTACCTCCTTGAAAATTCTCGCATCGCCTTGGTGCTCTCCGAAGTTGCGCAAGGGAAAGTGCCTCAGGTAACCATGTTCACCGATCATCAGCACGGTCACTTCGTAGCCATCATTCCAGTTTATACCGAACTGCATAATTGTAAAAGTTTATTTTGTTCATTATATATCTTCATTTCTTTATTCATACTCTATTACTCCTAAACTCTCTTATCCTGTTGAGGTACATTACTGGAAGATTTATTGACACATCCCATCCATCCCCCTCCCACATGGTCAATACCTTCTTGGCATCTGCGAGCCTGTCTCGGAACCGTCTCTCATTTTCACCAAACAGGTCAGGAACAAAGCCTTCTCTTTCAATGCGAGTTACCCTTCTCTTCGCTGCTGACAACTTATTCTTCCGTATCATGTTACAATAATCTTCCTTGTCAAAGAAGGCTATATTCCCCATTATTTTCTCTACATACAAGTCTGGTCTTGCCAGAGTGACAAGTGCAGCATATCTGTCAAACAGCCACATATATCTAAATAACTGCTTTGACTTGAAGTCTCGGTTATAGTAAATCGTTTCAGATATAGCCGGCTCTTTGCGACGACGGGCAACCAATTTGATAAACCAATTATCTATTAGCTTTCTTTCCATACTCACTTAAAATCTAATTGTAACTGAAATCCTATTCTTAACCTCTTAGCCATTGTTCTTACTATATCCACTTCCATTTTCTTCTCAGTATCTTTCCACACCTCTGGCAGTAGTCAGTAGTACACTTATGTATATAGCTATAGTATCTCTTCTTCGCCTTACCCTTTCTATTCGTGCGAAACTGATACCTTTCTCTTCTTATCGTTCGCGCTACATCATGTCCGAGAAGGAAACACTTTATTCTAATTATCAACTCCTGAGCCTTGTCTTTTATAACAGAGAAGAATGCTCTTATTACTTCAAACATACCTTTTCCTCCTCCTCTTTAAGCTGCTCTTCTATTCTTTCCTTCAGCAATTTTGCCCCCCCCCTCACGCTGAGCCAGCACCTCGATACACTTCTCAGGGTATGCAAACAGACCTCTTATCACTCCAGCCTCCTTCTCATCGCCTATCAGCACGCAGTCTGCGAGCTTCGCTCTCAGGTCAGGAAGCCTCTTTCTGATAAACCAGCCCTTCCTCTGTCTTCTTCTCGCCTCATAGCAACCCAGAGCCTTTACTATCAGCCTCGCCTCTTCTCCATTTACTTTAATCTCCATATCTCTTTCTTCATATCCATATCAGTTAAAAGCCTCTCCTCGTGCGCTAAGGAGAGGCACGAAAAATTCAAACAACCAATACGAATACAGCCCCGTCCTTTTCGGGGTAATTAAAAGTTAATAAATTATGATTATATCTTGCGCACATATTCTCTCTTTTATTCTTTAATAAATTCTTGTATCTTATCTTTCACCTGTAATTTATAGTTATCTCCATAAGTATGTTCATATACCCATTTAAGGGCATCATAATAACCTCTATCATATTCATCCATAGTCTTTTTCTTTTTTTATGGTTATGCTAACTTCTTCTTACTCTCTTTACTTGCATTCCTGATTAAAAACATATTCTTCTCCACCAGAGACACGATATTTTCATGCAGTTTTGTTTTACCATTCTGCAAGGCTCTCGACTGTATTACCCTAAAGCTCTTCAGGCTTACCTCTACAGTCTCCAGTCTCTTACCTTCCTTATCCCTGGCACTCAGTATCAGGCTCTCAGGCTTCTTATAGTATTCCCTATCAAACACACAATGGTGCATTCTCTCTCCCTCTTCCAGCATTTCCTCCACACTCTTAATCACATGGCAGAACACTATACCATTATCAAACTCGATAGGAAGATAACAGCCCTTCTTCTCGGCATACTTCTTTTCCCATTTCTCTATTTCCTTCTTCAAGCTCTCTTTCCTCTCTCTGGCTCTCTTCTTAGCCTGCTTATCCAGCAACCAGTCATGCATATCCTTTAGGCTCTCCGGGCATATATACTTCGGCGAATGCGTGTCCATTTCCAACTCCTCCAGCATATCTACCACCTCATTCCACATCTGAGCGTCCTTAATGATATACCCATGCCTGCTACATATCTTCACCAGAGCGAGCCTATAGTTTCCTCCTCTTCTCCAGTCGGTAAAGCCTCTACACCAGCTCTCACCTCCTCTTAGCAGGAAGTCCAGCATATTCCATTGCTTCGTCTTAGCCAGCACCTCCGCCTGTGGCTTTCTCATCAGAGCCTTCCATAAAGATATAGGCGAACTCCTCAGCTCTGTCATCTTGTTACTCCAGCCATTCCTCTTCAATATCGGAAGTACCTTCATCCTTCCATAGAACACATCATCATACAGATCGTACACATCATTTCCTCCATAGTTATATGTATTCCTTCGCCTTGCCACCTTCAGAGGCTGTGTAAGCCTCCACTTCATGTTATAGAAGCCACAGCAATAAGGCTTAGACAGTATAACCTCCTTATCCTTCTCTATATCATACCAGACTTCAAACACCTCATCTATTCTATCCGCCCAAACCTCTCCTGGCACTACACACTTATGCATATTAAACATTCTCACTACCTGCATACCCTCACAGGTAGTAATGAAGCCTGCCCTTACATCATAGTCTCTTTGCAAGTTTTTCCAGCTATTGACACTTTTATGCCACACCTTCAGCTTCTCTCCACAGCAAGAACAGGTGTGATGTCCTACCTTCTGAAACCGATTAACCACAGCTCTTCTAAAAACCTTTTCACTATCTACCTCATCAAAGTGTCCGCATACATGACACCACACTCCACTATGCTTACCACCTCTTCCTCTCAACAGGTAGTAACCTTCACCTTCTCTCTGCCTTCTCAGCCACTTTACCTGAGCCTCCGTCAGCTCTGGCAGTTCCTTAGACAATCTCAGGCACTTCTCCTGCAACTTCGTGTGAGGCTTTCTTCCTCTTTCCTCTATTACCCTCATCGTTTCAGGCATAAACGCTGCACAACTCATACTCTTTCCTCCTTAACCGAATAAGTCCAACTGCATCTTACTCTCTTTCTCTCTTCTCTTCTCAGCGAGCTTTCTCTTAGCCTCAGCCTTCAGCCTCTCCCTCTCATCAGCCTTTCTCTTCTCAGCTTCCAGCTTCAGCCTCTCATCTCTCTTAAACTCCTCCCAAGCCTTCTGCTTCGCCTCCTCCTTCTCGCTCTCGCTGAGGTCGATATGGTAATTAACTACCACTCTGCCTGCTTTCACCTCTCCCGGGTCTTTCAGTTCCTTCTCATCATAGAAATGCTTAGCCATGCCAAATATCTCCTCATCGGTCCAGCCACATATCTTGCTCTTCTGCACCTCCTTCAGGATATAGTTCACACAGCCCTTGATAGTCTTTTTAGGCTGGCTATCCACACACTCAGCGAACAGCTTATCTTCCTTCTTCTCTTTCTCGATAAAGGCTTCTATCACCTTCTCAAAATTCTTCGTTACTTCCATAGTCTTTTTTTTCGTTTTGATTTATTATTGATATTCTATTACATTAAGTCTTTCATATAGCCTCTCTCTATTCTTATCCAGCCTCTTCTCTCTATATCGAGCAATAGCTGGTAATCCTCACTCTCCGGGTCTATATCAATCGGGCTCCTATAGTTCACCGACATCTTCGGCTGCATTCCAAAGCGCTCCTGTATCCTTCTGATATATCTCAGTTCCTTTGTCCTCCACTGTATCGCCCATCTTACTACCATTTCATTACATATTCACTGTTATACATCGCTATCGTAATCTTAATATCTATCCACTCCTCGAATGTAAGAGCATTCTTCTTCTCTGCCTCCAGCCTCTCATTCTCCTTCTCCCTCTCTATCTTCCTCCTTATATCCTGCCTATCTCTCAGGAACAGGGTAAAAGCACCCAAAATCTTCTGTCCATCCACCGTACCATAGAACTCTCCATACCTCCCACATTTCAGCCAGTAGAAGAAAAGCATTATCTCGGTAACCTTCAGGTAGTAATACTGCCCTAATATCATCTGTGCCGTCTGTTTCGCCTGAAACTCCGTTATTTTCTCCCTGCACCCTACGAACTCCGAGAGGTCATATATAGCCACTATAACAAAGGTCTCCACTACTTTCTCGCCATACTCTTTTCTCATTACAGCCAGAGAAGGAGACTGACACTCCACACATCTAACCACATTCCTGCATCTTGACATCTGTATATTAGTGTAGTTAGCTATCAGGCTATCAACCCACTCTGGTAGTGTCTTCGAGGTTTTCCGCAAGGAACTCCCTGAGACTATTGAGACGTCTCTGCCTTGCCTCTTCGCTATTGCCATATTTTCCATTACTTTTTTCATACTGCTTCTCTATTTTTCTTTTATCATTCGTCAGCCACCTATTCACCATACTATCCAGTCTCTTTATCTTCTGTCCTGCTGAAGTAACCCAGCCCTGAGCGTCATAGTAGTAGTAGAACATTTCAGCCTCCTCTCTCGTCTCTCCTCTCTCCATGAACAGCCTCTCTACTTCTTCAAGGGTGGGGTGGGGTGCTTCTATCTTCACCTTCTTAGGTTTCACCTCCACCTTCTTCTCTTCCTTGAAAGGTAATACAGCCTCCTTCACTTCTACAGGCTTCGGCTTCGGTTTTTCCTTTGGCCGAGATTTCGGCAGAGATTTTGGCAGAGACTTTTTTTCTATCCCCTCAAAGATATATACAGGCTGCCTCTTAGCATTACCAGCCTCATAGCCTATCAGGCAGAGGTCTATCAGTCTCCCTCTCGCCGCCCTCAATCTTCTCACATCGATATGCAGCATAGCCTCCAGTCTCTCATTAGGTATCTCACACCTTCCTTCTCCTCCCTTCTCCTCTCTTATCTGCTCCAGAGCCAGCAGAAGAGCAAGGCTAATGCAATCGATATCCAGCCTCTCAGTATTCTTCCATATATGTGCTATTCTCTCTTCAAATGTCATCTTTCCAGATACTCCATCACCTTCTCCCTGAAATCTTCCAGAGAATAACATACCACATATTTATTGTTCAAGCTCTTCATCAGCTTCTCATACTCCTTCTGTTCCTTCGACTGTTTGCCGCCAGGTTTCTTCATCTCGATACTAAGGCTACCATATCCATGCCTCGGCACCAGTAGCTCCAGATCGGCCACACCGCTCACCGCTCCCTCATCTTTCAGTATCTTACCAGTCCACGCATTCCTCGCACCACCATTCGGCACAGAGTGAAAAGCACCTCCTAAGCTGGGGTATCTTCTCCTAAACCACTCCACGCACATCTTCTGTATCTGACTTTCCGTTAATGGTTTCATCTCTTATATCCTTCCTCCAAACATATCCAGAGCCGTCTGCATTATCAGCTCCGATTTACTAACCTTCTGCTCCTGGACCTCATCTTCAGTACCAGTAACACCATTCGCTATATCCTTCTTCGTCTGTATCGTCTTATACATATACTCATCGATAGTGTCCTTACCCAATAGATATGTACAAGTCACAGCATTCTTCTGCCCATTTCTATGCGCCCTATCCTCAGCCTGACAGCAATCACTATACGTCCATGGGAACTCCACGAACATAACATTACTCGCCGCCGTCAGCGTCAGTCCAGTACCACCGCTTCGATAGTTCAGCACTATCAGCTTTCTCTCAGGGTCATCCTGAAAGCTATCCACAGCATACTGCTTCTGCTTATCATTATCATCACCCGTCACCGTCAGAGCCTCAGGAAAAGCCTCCTTTATCTCCTCTACCACCTTCTTCAGGAAACAGAACACTATCAACTTCTCTCCTCCGTCAATCGTGTTATGTATCATCTCGATAGCATTCTTAATCTTACCCTTAGCACTAATCTGCTTCAAGATACCCATTTTCACCATGACAGCGCCACGCATCGCTCTCTGCACCTGCTCATCATCAGCTTTTCTCCACTCTCTCAGATACTGAATGACATCCCTCTCCGCCTCTGCATACTCTTTCCTGTTATCGATATCCATTACCAGATAAGACCTTGTCTTCTCCGGCAACCATTTCAGCACATCTTTCTTCTGTCTTCTGAAGAAGCAGAACTTATTAAGGTAGTAATTCAGTTCCTTCAAGTGCGATGCCTTATTCAAGCCTCCACAATACCTCTCCTCGAATTTCCTATACCCTCCGAAATCTTCCAGCCTCTCCATTATAGTAAGCTGCTGTATCAAATCTTCATTATTATTCACTACAGGCGTACCCGTCAGCTCCAGAACATACTCCTTACCCTTCGCTATTCCCTGGCAGAACTTCGCCTGTTGCGTCTTACCACTCTTACACTTGTGGCTCTCATCGATTATCACACTACGAAACAGGTGTATCCTCTCATCGAACGTGATACTCTTCAGGGTAAACCTTGCCTGTTGCTTAATAGCCAGCACGAAATACTTTTTTAGGCTCTCATAGTTAGTTATCACTACCTGAGCCAGAGGCTTACCACTCATATTCTTCATCTCCAAGAGCCTCTGCCATTCCTCCCTATTACTATCATCGAGTATTATGGCATTCACTCCTCCGAATTTCTTAAACTCTCTCCTCCAATTCTCCTTCAAGGCTGCAGGACATATTACCAAAGCTGGAAAAGCACCTGAGGCTGTCATAGTACCTATAGCCTGTGCCGTCTTACCTAAGCCCGGCTCATCACCCATTATACACCTCTTATGCTTCAAGGCATACGCTATTCCTTCCTTCTGATACTCATAAGGCTCTAATACCATATTATGCGGTACTTCCAGCTTTGGCATAGCAGGTATCTCATAACTCTCCTCAGCCTCCACATCATTCGTCCAAGCCTGAGAGGTGCTATACCTGTTCCTTACAGCCCACTCTCCCATAATATGCAGGTAGCCCTCATCTTCGAGGCGCACATTCCAGTACCTGCCCTCAGCCACATATTTTGCGCTCGGTATTCTCTTCACGCACTTTACCAGCATAGGGTGGTACTGAAATGTCACCTTAAAGCAATTAGGTGTCCTTGTTATGTACAAAGGTGCTATGCGCATTTCTCCACTTCTTTCTTATTCTTCTTCTTTCCTTTCGTAGGCACTACTACGCTGGTATCACCCACCGTCACCTTAACACCTTCAGCCTTCTCAGCCTTGACATTATTGAAAGGCACATCCTCTCCGAACAGCTCACCTTCCTTAATGCCCCACTTTCTCTCTCTCAGATACAGCTCAGCCTCATACTCCACCTGCTCTACAGCCAGACAAAGCTCTCCACAGTATATATAAGACTCTGTATCATCTATCAGCACAGCCGGTGTAACCAGCTTCATAATTGAGCCATTAGCGAGTATTCTTGTTCCCTCGATACTCACAGCCCTGCCTTCTTCGCTCATCGTGATACCCGTCACACTCAGCTTCTTATTCACTCTCTCCCTGAGGTCTTTGTCTGCCTCCAGCTCCTTCAAGGTAGAAGCACCAGCCTCTCTGCTCTCCGTCAGCAAAGCGAAATGCAGCACCAGAGCCTCCATAGCCTCCCTCAGGTCTCTATGTACCACATTAGAGCCTGCCAGCGTTACCACATCACTGTAATCATTCAGGTAGGTACAATTCAGTGTCCTGCCCTTTCCGATAGCAATCTTCTTAAATTCCATTTTCTTTGATTTTTTAATTAGTTAATAATTGAGTTAATAATTGAACTGTTGGTAAAAGTTCTCAAAATATCTATCCTCAGGAATAGGTAGCTGTATTCCCAGCTCCGCAGCCGCATCCGCCTGCACCTTCTTCAGGAACTCAGTAAACCTTTCCTTATTCAAGTGGCTGGTACTCTCCACGCACCTCTCCATTCTATCACCCACCTGCACAATCTTCTGCAGGAACTTCTTTGTATAGAAGTCATAGACATCATTCTTAGGTGTGCCAGTCTCCCTCTCTATACAGGTAAACCAGAGCCACATCAAATCATTTTGATTTATACTTCTCTTCTCGCTGGCTCTCTTAATCGTCAAGGTATAAGTTCCATTCCTGAGAGTGGAGAAGAGGAAACCGATATCGATATCGGTTGTTATCCTCCCGTCCACCTTCTTAACCGTTACTACCTGTGCCATATCTCTTCAACTTAGAAAGGTAATATCTCAGCCGGGTCTTGCTGTACTCCTCCCTGAGGCTGTGGCTGCACCTGTACCTGAGGCTGTGGTGATACCACATTCTGCATTACGGGCTCCTGAGGCTCAGGCTTTCCACCTCCGCTCTTCATCATCAGAGCAAAGTCATTTGCCATAATCTCACAGGTATATCTCTTCACTCCGTCCTTGTCCATATAGTCTCCATAGGTAATCATACCCTCGACATCTACCTTCATACCCTTCTTAATAAGCTGCCCAGCCGCCTCAGCAAGATTTCTCCAGCATACTATAGAGTGCCATTGTGTTACCTCAGGAACTTCCGTACCGTCCTGCTTCTTATATCCTCCAGTAGATGTCGCCAGGCTAAATCTCGCATACTTGACACCTCCCTGGGTGGTCCTAACCTCAGCGTCCTTACCTACTATACCTATAAGGCTTACATAATTCTTCGTTCTCATATTCTTCTTTTATTTTAATTACTATCCAATAAGCTATCCAATAAGCTAAAGCACCTTAACCATTATGCTCTCAGCCGTCTCACTCACCTTTGAGCATTCACTATACACCTCAGGGTAATTTTCCTTCAATGCCTTACTATCTACCGTCACCCTTGTACCAGCCGCCTTCAGCGTGACAGTTATCAAGTCATTACCCCACTTCTTCTCTCCAGAGGCTTTCAGTCTCTCCATAAGGTCTCTATTTATTCCAGCCTCCTTCTCCTTCAGATCGGCTATCGCTTTTTTTATCCTTATAAGTTCCTCTACCTCTTCATCACTCATCAGCTCTCCTTCTTTCTTCTCAGAGGCTTTATTTTCGCCTACCTCGCTCTCTATCATCTCAGCGAATAGCAGGTTACTCTCTCCATTGATATAAGCCTCCAGTATCTTCTCTATCAGTCCAGAGGAAATACGCTTCAGCTCATAGTATCTCGATTTCCCATATTGAGGCTTCGGGAGCCAGAAGGCATACAACTTACCAGCCTTCATGCCTGGGTTATCCTTCTCGAAGAGGTACGCATAGATACTCAGCTGAAGTCTCACACACTCGAAATGTAGTGAGCTGGTAGTCTTGATATCTGCCAAGTCCATAGTATTCCCTTTCTCACTATTGAGGTCTTTCAGCACCACATCGATACTCGATGCTATATTCTCATTATCGCTTACCAGATACTCATTCTCTACCGTAACAAGACCTAACTCCTCCTTGATTCTCAGATAGTCTCTCACAGGCTCGCAGTCTGCTATTCCTACTCTATCAGCCAGTTCACACTTAGAGTGTACCATACTACCATACTCAGCCGCCTTCATCAGCACACCCTCTGGTATATTCTTATAGGTATCAGGATATACCCATGCTACTATAGGTGTCACACCCTTCAGCTTCTTACCATTCAACAGGTACTCATGCGTCTCCTTATTGAACACTACCTTACTTTCTTTCAGTTTTTTCATATCTCTATTATTTTAAGCGGTTATACCTTCAGCCTTCAGTTCCTTCTGTCTCTCAGCCAGAGCGTCCACGAAACGCTGATTATTCTGGAAGGCTTTCAATTCATTGTATATGCCAGCCAGCTCCTTTCTACTCTTAGCCTGTCTGATACTCTCCATTGCATCCTGAAGGGCGTCCTCCATTTCCTGAGACATAGGGGCTTCAGCCTTCTTTGTCGCAGTAGTCGCCTTGACAGGCTCTGTCACCTTCACACTCTTACCCTCCTTATATTCATACCTCACAGCCTTAGACTTCTTATCCACTATCTGAAGATACGTGATCGTCTTATCCTTATATTCAATAGCCGACACCTCGAAATCTACCGCAGGAACTCTACTTCCGCTTCTCGTTGTTTTCCATTCTCTATCTCCGAGATTTATCCAGATAAACGGAGCGGTATAAAGCTCTCTTCCTATACCCCAATTCACGCAGGCTCTCTTGAACGCATCAGAAGCCTGTCCCTTCTCCTTCTCAGTATTACTCTCTACACCTACATCCTGCTTCGATACCCACTCTCCATTGTCTGTCCTAACCGATACCGTACAGAACAGATTACCATTAATTAGCTGGTGGTCTCTCTTCCAACCCATCGGACCGAACTTTTCATCGAGCATAGACATGTCACAGCGAGCGTCCTTATACAGCAACAGGCTCGCACCTTTTCCCTCAGTACAAGTGCCTACTCTGCACTCAATCTCTTCAGCTCTCAAATTCCTAAATTCAATTTTCTCCATTTTTTTCGTTTTTTAAGTTTATAATCAAGTTATCTAACACTTAGGGTAAGACGGCTGTGTCGAACAGCCCAGATGCTCACGCACCCGCCCCTGGCTATCTTACTACTTCCTGCAAAAAGAAAACACACAAATGAAATCCGAAACTTTTATACAGGACACTAACGAGTTACGTTATAATCATTAGGCATAAAGTTTATTCTTCTGTCATTCTCAGCCACCTCTTCCATACCTCCTTGTTCCTATCTGATATTCTCATACACAGCCACCAGATATACAGGAAGGCAATATACTGCAACGTAGAGCTACCACTACATATCATCAGCGCAGCAGGTATCAAAGCTGCCACCACCTTACTCATCATTATTACTCTCTTTTTCATATCAATTATTTTTTTTATAGGTTTGTTATTATATTCTCGCATACCTCAATACATCGGAAGCATTGCACAGCCATTTGCCATTCTGGGCATTCCTATTACCCTTCTCAGCTCTTACCAGTCCTGCAGTAATCAATCTCTCCAGCCTCGCCCTTCCTCCTACTATCTTCTCGGAGTAGCGAAAACCGAATGTCTTATCATTCATTACTCGCATTATGTTCAACAGCCTTTCGCTGTCCGATATATTACTTACTATCACTTCTAATCTCAGTTCTTGCTCTTCTCGCCGTTCTGCACCTCCTCAGGTCTCCAGCATTACCACTCACCTGTAACACTATGAACAATACCGCCATTAACAGTTCCAAGCCATGCTTCCTCAGTTCCTTCAAATCGAAGTTCCTTTCCAGCTTCTCCAGTATCATATACCAAAGTAACTCCGTGTCCTTCGATATCCCCAGCTTCTGATAGATCGCCTTCTTCTGTGTCTTGATAGTCCAGTAGCTTTTATTCAGGTTGTCAGCCACCTCCTTATCACTAAGACCTTTGCAGTATTCCAGAGCAACCTTCCTTTCGGTGCTACTTAACCTCTTCTCTGCCTTAGGCTCTTCTGGTAACCTCGATTACCAGCCCCCTCGTTGCGTGTGAGTAGTGGGCACCCTCTCTCTTCTTCAGAAGATTAAGCCTTCCAGTAGTAACCCTAACCACATCATATCTCTCTATAGGAAACTCCACCTTTTCTCCTACCTTCATAGCCTTCAGGGTAGGCATTACAGGCTTCTTACATTCATTCTTCATATTCATTTCTCCTTATTAAGTTATACAAACATTGAATTTACCTCCGTCCAACTCTTAAAAGCCGGGTCAAGACCATTCATATTTTCTTCTTCCTCCTCTTCTAACTCAGCCTCAACCTCCAGTCTCTCCACGCAGTGGACCTCAGCCGCTTCATCTACCGTTGCCTTACATTCTCCGCAATAGCAGTATTCACATTCCAGCATCGTACACCTCATATTCATTCCTCCTCAAAATAGTTACAGGTCTCTCCTCGATAAAGGCTCAGACCATAATTCTCACTCCTCCTATTCGTGCATTCGTAGTAATGGTAGCCCATACACTTACAATATCTACAATTCTCACACATAGCTTTCTTTCTTTGAATTAGTAATCAGGGTGGGAGAGACCTAAGCCTCTCCTGTCCCCCATATATACACTTCCATTACTGGTCTTTCCCACCGCTCTTCTATAGTGCCGAACTGAGCCATAAAAGGCTCAGCAGCCAGTTCCGCATATATCACATCATTACCATACTTCTTCGCATACTTTTCTACCACAGCCCTCGCTCTATCTATCTGGCAGAGAGTAAGTATATTCGTGCCTCTATCTACCACCTTGATAAGGCTGACACACTTATCTTTTTTCACCTCGATTTCTACACTACCAAAATGCTTCTCTTCGTCATACAGTTCTTTAGCCATACGATTAACCAACATCTTGTACGCTCTCTCACTCTTTATGATTGTCTTCTGCATAGCTATTCCTCCCTTACTTATAATAAAATGAAACCTTCAAGCCCCTTCTCAACTTGCACACGCAAACATCCTCCTTGCAAGCAAAGGCTCTTGTTATGAACTTGTTCAGGAACTCATAGCCTATCAGCTCCAGAATACCAGACACACCTACCAGCTTATCCAGCTTCGTGCCTTTCTCATCTACTCCATACACCTTAATGTAGAAGTTCCTGTTAATGTCTCTTACAGACCTAACCAGCATTGAATTTTCAGTAGTCTTAATCATTTTCTTTTTGCTTTTTAATTGATTTAACCCGTTTGAGGTATTGTGTAATAAAGATTTTCTTTGTATCTTTGTTTCAGATTTCATTGGCAAAATTACACAAAAATACCTTATGCATAAACAGAAAATCTTTACAAGTCATCGTGCAAGCCCATTTTTTAACAATAAATACCTTTTTATGTTCTTTATTTATAAATATAACCGCTTATGACTGGACAACAAGTTAGAGACATTCTCTATGCCGAAAAAATCAATCTCGCTCAATTAGCAGAGCAACTCGGTATCTCTCCGCAAGGTCTTAACTCTCGCCTTAACGCCAAGAACTTCAAATCAGGCTATCTTCTCGAAATCACCAACGCTTTAGGTAGAGACATCTTCGGCTCTTCCTCCAGCGACACCTCTCTCCAGCAACCTATCCTCGACATCAGCGTATGTGCAGGTAACGGGATCGGCTTAGACGGAAACGAGAACAAAGTATTAGAGTATGTACACATCCCTTCCTTCAACGGCTGCACAGGTCTCTCCGTCTATGGTGAGAGTATGCTACCCACCTATAAGCCTGGAGATATTCTCTTCGTGAAACAGGTCTTTGACTTTACCGATATCGATTATGGTCGCCCATACCTCATTATCACCAGAGAGAACAGGCTGCTGAAGAATATCTACACCTCCAGCCTCGGAAAAGAATACCTGAGGCTCTGTTCTTCTAATACAGAACTCAACCCTGCAGGCGAGCGTAAATATCCAGATCGCGATATCAGTCTCGATAACGTGCTTTTCATCTATAAGGTAGTAGGCTCTCTTCGCAGAGAAGAAATCTAACCTCGCGCACACGCATGGTATATTCTATCCATAGTCTATATATTATTCTTATATTCTCTATTCTCTATACCTATATAATAAATAATAATATATATATTATATATAGAAAGAAAATAAAGAAAAGAGAGTGTAAAGAGAAAAGAAAACAAAGAAAAAACAGCCTCTTTCAGGTACAGATTTTGCACCTGAAAGGCTTGTTTCAGGTACACTTTTGGTACTTGAAAGACAGAAAACTCAACCTTTCAGGTACACTTTTGGTACTTGAAAACCCTCTTTCAGGTACAGATTTCGTACTTGAAAAACAAAAAATTCCTCCTTTCAGGTACAAAAACTGTACCTGAAACAGCACTTTTTTAGCGAAAACTCATTTAGTTTTCTTGTTTTTTTCTGCCACCTTCCAAAAGAAAAGAATATATACTTATCCCACCATTTATCTCACCAAAAAAGTATAGTAAATAAATGCACATAAATTCATGAAACAGATTATTTCCGTTATCCTTCTCCTCTCATCACTCAGTCTCTCCGCCCAGAGAGTAGCCTACTGTCAGCTTCTCACAAGTAACCTCTGGGGTGGCCGTAACGTATATGTCACCCTGGACCTCGGAGAGCATGGCTTTGGCTCTATCATCGACATCTCAGGCAAAGCAAAGAAATTCCATGGCACTATAGACGCTCTTAACCACATGGCTTCTCTCGGCTGGAAGGTAAAAGAGCATTATATTCTTACCATACACTCCAAACAGGTTATGCACTTTCTTCTCGAAAAGCCTATCTCAGACACCTCCCAGATACTCGAAGGCATATACATCAAACAGAGAGACAGAAGCCTCATCGAGAGACCAAAACCCGGAGCCTCAGGAGACGATATATATTAAGGTACGCGTGAGAGAGCTTTCGGGCTATAAAGAAAACCCTTAAAAGTCTCGCCTAAGCCATTTTCTTTTCCTCTCCTTCCAACTATACCATTTTGCATTTTGCTCTCGCTACAGGCGAAAAAACGAATAAATTACTTTTTTCTCCAGCAACGTAACATTATCACTATCAATCACTAAGGCATATATTTGGAGTTAGCCTTCTAAGCT
>OCTX012255540.1_pt1 | contig 35255 bp, 37 predicted proteins | sample 1539691 | NCBI WGS metagenome assembly OCTX01 (sample SAMN02144231, study PRJEB22623) | gut metagenome | biome: sheep rumen | host: Ovis aries | place: New Zealand
CACAATGGAAATTGAAGAAGACAGAATAGAGCTGATGACCCCTGTGCTTAAGTGCTTTCAGCTCAATGCGGCGGGGGCTCTCCTTTTTGGCCGCCTCCACAAGGTCGCGTTTCCTGCTCTTCGTAACACAGCCTTTTCCTGAATCAGGTGCCATCATGTCATCTGTGTTCATTACACTTAACTGCAGCGCCCAGACTGCATCGGCGCTGTATTCAATATCTCCGCTTTCCTTGAAGCTTTCAAAATCTACCTGTTGAAGATAATTCGATCTATTGAAGCTGCAGATACAGAAAATAGCAAGCTTGTGTTTACTCTGGATGCGTTTCAGCTCTGCGGTCACATAATCGATACGTTGCTTGTCAGTCATGTTAGTGCCGGCCGATATCTTCTGAAGATAGTCTATGACCAAAACAGGCCGCTTTCCCGTAGTTGAAATATAATCTTCTACAATCTTCTTGATGTCATCTATGGAAACATTGAATATTCCGGGGACTATGGTAAGACGATTTCCTATACTTTTCCTGTATTCCTCTATAGCTTCGCGTGCAAGTTTCTGCTTTTCAGCGTCTTTAGATCCACATTGAACAGCCCATTCGCTCAAAGCATTCTCTGGATGGAGGCGATAACTTTGTCTGGCTATGGATTTGCTGGCAAGTTCAAGCTCCGACTGTTCCAAGGAGAAATAAATTACATGCTCACCAGCAGCAACCATATTGTCTGCCATCTGGTGCATCAAAGTAGTTTTACCAAGGCTTGGAATTGCTCCGATAACATACAGTCCAGGGCCAACACCGTCAATTGCATCATCCCAACTCTTGAATCCGGTCTTAATCTTCCTAATAGAACGAAAATCCTGCAAGTCACTAAAATACTCTGAATCGAGATACGTTCCCATATTCAAGGTTTTGGCACTTTTGATAGGATTGGACGATTCTACAGGTCTGGGGGCCTCAGCTTTTGGCTCTGGATGATATCCGTATTCTTTGGCCATCATCACTAAAGTCCCCATTCCTAAAGGGCCATTTTCCGTAAACCCTGCCCATTTCTGTTCACAGGTCTGATCACCTTTCGGATTATATCTTTCAGGATCCTGCATGCTCCATTCGTCCCAAAGCTCGAAGGGCGCGCCAATATTTTTCAATATTATTCCTACATTGAGCCATTCAGTATAATCAAGCTGTGCTGGATCAATGAACTTTAACATCTCTTCGACCTGTTTGATGTCTATAGGCTGTTTTTCTAAATCTGTCTGAACGGGTTGAGGCGTTTCATTAGTTTTAGAGGTTTCCTTCTTGCGTTGATTATATTGCTGTATTTCATCCAATACGTAGTTAACCGCGTTGTCCACGTTCGCGCCGCGGACGATTTCTTTGCCACACTGGGTTAGCATATTGCCGGTGGGAATGAAGTAGTGTGGTGACATATAGAATAACTCCAATTTTGCGCGCTTCTTCATGTCTAAGTCTTCTCTATTGTCAAGAGGTAAACTATTTGGCCCAGCTGCCATTTTGGGAAACAAATTGGGGGATGGAACAGCAAAGATGTGTATCCCGTTTCCACTTTGCGACCTTTCAACATATGTCTTTCCAGTTCTCCTCATAATCTGTTCGAATGCTTTCTTGGCCCGGTCATTTACCCATTTGCCATCATCGGTAATGACATGATCGAAGTCGAACGCGAGATAGTTTATCCCATCCAGGTCAGATGATGATATACAAAAAGCAACAGGAAGAGCACAATCATCGTAATTTTTCTGATTCACCGGATTTTGCCATCCTTTTATTTTGGGAGTCTTATTATCATTGACGGAAAACCAACGATGCTGGTTGAGAAATTCGGCCGGCATATTATTTTTATTTTGTTTGATTAAATTTTGCATAATTTTCCTTTCTTCATTGTTCGTTCCTGTCCGCCGAGTGCAACGGACGGCGAGACAAGGAGATACAATAATTTACAATTATCTATACGGTTCTCTTTGATGTCTCGTAACCCCCGTACCGTATGGCTTGAAGGCCGTTTTTTTATACGCTTCGGGTATACTGTTATTGCATATCGGGTATGCTGTTATTGCACATCGGGTATGCTGTTATTGCACATATCACTGGAATGAGAATTCGATACTGTGATATCCGTGCGCTTTGTTTTTTTCTTTTGTGGTTTTATAGTCTGCGATGACCCCTTTTTGCTTCCATTCCTCGAAACATTGAATCAGAAAATCGCGGCATCTTTTCTTCTCTTGTTTTCCTTTTCCTTCAATATTATTTTTTTTGAAAATATCATCAAATGTTACTACCCGCCGCATTTTTGGGTGAATCCTGCATTCTTCAATCCTACGACGAGCATAGTTCATCAATGCGATCCGGTCATGCGATGTCCGCTTCATGGAGTCAATGGGCAACATTCTATATGTGATAAGCTGGTCATTCTTGATTTTTGCCAGTGTCACGAGAGGTGATTCGTCCAGAAAATGAATTACAGTTCTGGATCTACTCCCGTTGACTGAAATACCCGTAACGACTTTGGCAGGAAGAATGGATCCATACAGCTCGTCTCCATCCACCTTGTAATTCATTTTTCGCAGGGCTGACAGGTCAATCCGTACTGTCGACGAAATCAAATGCTCAAGGCTCTGCCTAATCATAAGATCCTCTTTCGGTCCTATTCTGCTACCTTTGTCTTGTACCATATTCTTGAAAATGTGCTCCGTGGTCACATACCTCATGTCCTTTTCATATAGTGAGAAGCAACTCATGGCAACTTCCCTTTCATATGGTGAAAATTTCTTGAGAGGATTCCCTTCGAATTCTACATAAGTTATATAATTCCACGGAAATTTCTTCTCCAGGATATTTACTTCGCCCTTTTCGAATGAGCAATCAGATGGATCAAAAATTACCTTTGAAAGCTTGTCATTCGGGGTAGTTATTTTTTCTGGAAGAGTAAGCTGGATTTTCATGGCATCCCCCCCGTTTGTATTTGGAGGGACTTTTTGCACACACACATCTTCCGAAAATTCGAGTTGAAGCCAATCTTCCTCGGATTCTTCAATAGGGGATTGGTATTGTACTTTTTCTATGAGAGTTCTCCTTCTTTCATTTTGTTGCACTCGTAGAGTCTATTACCATGAAAAACACAATATACACAAAATAAAAAAATTTTTTTGGAGGTGATTGAAAATGACCCGTATTCTTACCAACTACAGCCGTGACCCACCTAAAAGGCATGGTAACTATAGGAATTCCGTAACCGATGTAGTATAATTAAGGCAACAGATTGGAGATGATCGGATGGAAATTAAACGCTATAACCCTATGAATGATGTCCTATTCAAGTTCATCTTCGGCAAGGAGGAACGCAAGCATATCACAATAGACTTCATAAACTCCATGCTGGACAGGGACAAGGAACATGAGGTGGTTGACATCACATTCAAGAATGTGGAGATATTTCCTCTGGCGGCGGAAATAAAGCTGACAAGGCTTGATGTGTTCTGTGTCCTAAGTACAGGGGAGCGTGTCGATATTGAGATCCAAGTCGTGAACCATAAGAACATGGGGCAAAGGTCGCTCTACTATTGGGCTCAAATGTACTTGTTATTCCTGAAACAGGGGGATGACTACAAGAAACTGGCTCCGGCCATAACAATCAACCTGCTGCAGTACAGGTTTTTGCCGCAGGAAGAACCCCATGCCATGTACGGGATCTATAATCCGGCCAACATGCATAGACTGACGGAGGATATGGAGCTTCACTTCTTCGAGATACCGAAGTTCCGTAAGAAACCTATATCAGAAATGACGAGAGCGGAGAGATGGCTGGCCTATTTCGCCAGTCAGTTAGACAAACAGGAGGCGGAGGAAATGGGTGCTACAGCTATAAAGGACGCATTCAATGCAGCAGACCTTTTCATGCAGGATGAGGAGCAGCGCCTAGCTTATGTGAGCCGTGAAATGGCTATTATGGATTACCAGTCGGACATGAATGCTTCACGAGAGGAAGGCATAACCGATGCTGTTCGGCGCCTCTACCTTAATGGTGAGATATCGTCCGATACGATTATGAAAACCTTTGGCTGGACTAAAGAACAGGTGGAAGCATTAAAAGCCCAAAATTAATCCCAAAATCAAACGGTCGCGTTACCAAATGGTGGCGCGGCTTTTTTTATGCTTAAAATCATACGAAAAGGAGGGCAACCCTATGACAAAATCCAAACCGATGACCGCTGAAGAGAAGATACGACAGCTTTCAACCTGGCTCGCGGAACGCCTTACCGATTGGGAAGTAGTGTACGCAAACGGTTCCTCCGACTTCACTGTGACCACGGGAGTAAAGCTGAACCAAATCCGCAGCCAAATTCTTCTATTACGGAGGGATATACGGTTGCTTTGCGATGCCAACCATTTGGACTATCCCACTGTAGCCTATGAACAAGTACCCCCACCTGTAGCCGAAACCTATGTTGCGAAGCAGTATATAGGTTCCCACCGTGAAATCCTATACGACTGTGTAGCTGAAGCAGGAAAGCCGAAACAGATATGTCTATTCTGAAAGGAGAGATTCTTATGGCTAAGAAAAAGAAAACCCCCGCAGAAGGATTGCAGGAGCTTACGGAACAATTGGAAGAGCGACATGAACGCTGGAACTATATTTTGACCCACGGAACATCTGACCCTTATTGGCCTGATGGGGTGAATATGAATTTAGTAAGGAATCACTGCAGCTACTATCGCCGTATTATCAAGGAACTGTGTGAGAATCATGGGCTACCGCTGCCAGAGATATATGATAAACCCCTGCCGCCGGAAATGCCCATGGAGTTCATGGCCACGGAAAGAGTTTGCCGATGGCAGAAGCGTCATGCCGTTACTCAAAAGAAGATTATTACCCCTCCAGTACAACTGAGTCTATTCTGAAAGGAGAGACCTACGTGTCCAGAAAAGAGATTTGCCCCAAAGAATACTACAGCAGAGGCGTACCGGAACTGTGCCATGCCGTAAAGAACGGGGAGCCTGATGCTATAAGGAAGATGGCGAAGGAGATGGCGACCGTCGTTCCTCCAAATGCCGTCCTGGTTCCTGCGCCACAGCATTGCGGATTTGCCGTTTATACGCTGGAAATCTGCGAAGAGATAGCCGCTCTCACAGGAGTAGCTATATGCGACGTTCTCCGTTGCACTCCCCACGAAAGTCTGTATATCGCCCGCAAAAGAGGACACGATGTCAGTCTGAGCTTTTACTTGACTGGTTCACTGCCGGATAGCCCTCTGTTCCTCGTAGACAACGTAATAAGTACGGGAAAGACCGTGGAAGCGGCCAGAAAGGCTATCGGTCAACGGCTTGTACCCTTGGTATACGCAGCAGATTCAACAAGATATCAACCTCAGCAGAGGTTTTAAGGCCAGTGCCAGGATAAAGGCAGTGGCTTATTTTTATTTTGAGAGAGGAAAGGGAGTATGGATCATGTGTAAAGAAGCGTTAAATCAGAAGGTAAAGGAATTCGGAGGAGCTGGCTACGGTATGGGTATTTATTCGGATATCGAGCTTTTATCGATTTGCACGGGTATCGAGCCTGAACGGTTCACGAAGAATCTGGCAGACATCTTCAACGATCCGCGCTCTATAGAGGGCATAGGCGAAAAGAAAGCTATGGTTATCCTGGCAATCAAGGAGCTTGCCATGCGCCTGACAAAGAAGCCAGACACGTCCATAAAAATTGTCCACGGCCCAGAAGATGTTTACCACTTTGCAGCGCCACACTTCAGAAACGAGTATAAAGAGCACTTTGCGATAATGATGCTGAATACTAAGAACCATATTATCGGCCTGAGAGATATATCCATAGGCAGCCTAACGGCATCGGTCGTTCATCCGAGGGAAGTGTTTGAGACAGCGATTTTGCACCACTCTGCGGCGATTATCCTCTTGCATCAGCACCCTTCATCAGATCCTTCGCCGTCGAGGGAGGACATTGCGGTCACACAGCGGTTGGTGAAGGTTGGCAAGATTATGGATATCCCCGTACTAGACCATATTATCCTGGGTAACAACCGTTTTACCAGCCTTAAAGAGAAGGGGTTGTTGGAATAGTCAGTGCCATATCGGTACTGGCTTTTTTTATTTCTATCAATGAAAAGGAGAGATTCATCATGCAGAAAGACAAGACTCAGATTATCAAGGACTCTATCGACAGCCTAATGGAAATGTTCAAGAGCGGTGATTTCCCGGAGAAGATTGCTCTGTCCATCATCCGCAGACACGAAGGGGACACCATTCCCGCCGATGATTGGAGCCTGGGCAACCGTACGCTCATGTTAGCACAGGGGACTACTGATGCAAGAGGCTATAAGCAATGGATGGAGGTCAACCGTTTCGTCAAGAAAGGCAGCCGCGCCATCTATATCTTGGCTCCTCTCACACGGAAAATCCGAGAAACGGATAAGGCCACCGGAGAGGAAAAGGATACGGTCATCATCACAGGTTTCAGGCCGATTCCTGTATTCCCTGTCGAAGCTACTGACGGGGAACCTCTGCCGAATTTTGACTACGTTCCTAAGACCTTTCCTCGTTTTTTCGATGTGGCAGAGAAGCTGAATATCAAGGTCGAATACCGCCCCATGATTGGGAATTATTACGGCAAGTTCAGCGCCAGAGGCAACCAGATACAGCTCTGTTCTCAGGATGCCGTTGTCTACTACCATGAGCTATCCCATGCCGTGCACAACACCTTTGTTGACCTCAGAGTCTATGACCCCGACAAGGCCGAAGTGGTTGCTGAGTTCTCAGCCGTTGTGCTGTGTGCCCTTAGTGATATCCACGGGTACGAGGATCAAGCCTATATGTATATCCGCCACTATTGCCGGAAGGACGAACAGAAGCCTGAGGGGGTGATGAAGAAAATCATGGGCGTATTATCCGACGTTGAGAAGATTGTCAGCATCGTTCTGGATGCCACCAGCGACGAGCTTCCCGCAAAAGAAGCTGTATAACCTTATCCGTAAAGAAAATCCCGTATCGTCAATCGGTACGGGCTTTATCTTATGAGAAAAATCGAAGGAGTGAACAAAAATGTTGAACCATTTACTTGAACCGAATCTGGAAAGGATTTTTGCCCACTGCGAGCACTGCGGAGGTGAAATCTATGATGGAGAAGATTACTACGAAATCGATGGTGACTGTATTCACGAGGATTGTTTCTATGAGTACATGCGTGAACTGTACGCTGATTGCAAGAAGGAAGCTGACTGCCGTGAATTATGTGCGTTTAGCAGATCCTAAGAAGGGAAAGGAGCAGCACCATGAGCAAATTTTTGATAAACACACTGCAGATGCAAGGGAATAATCTGGAGCGTGTTTATAGCTTCATCAAGAGCCACCATAGCCAACTCGATTTCAACCGTATCCTACCGATTCCTGTCGGCACCAAGGACAAGCCTGCTTGGGTTAGAAGCCATTGGGGAACCCAATTCGGAGGAGCGTTTCAAGTAGAGAGGATTGCCAGAAACCTCTATTCCTTCCGTACCTATGGAAAGGCTGTTCCCGTCATAGCAGAGCTTGCCAGACGATTCCCAGACGTCAGGTTCCGTCATCAGTGGAGCGAGGAACTTCCCGGATGGAACGCTGGTGTAGTCATTTACGAGAATGGAAAAGAAATCCGCCGCTCTGAATCCGAATGGGTCGATGAAATCCCTTGGTTCGCTAATGATTACCTTGACGGCTTGACGGAAGATCCCGTCGCCGCAGTTCTATGAATGTCAAATATTTTGAAGGAGGAAAAAGTCATGTCGAAAATCGCAATCGCAAGGACCAATGAACTAAGCCGTGAGGAATGGTTGAAGCTCCGTCAGAGGGGTATCGGTGGCAGTGATGCTGCCGTTGCCTGTGGCCTTTCCCGTTGGAAATCACGTCTGATGCTGTACCTCGAAAAGACCAGTGCAGAGGTAGATGAGACCAATACCGAATGCATGTACTGGGGAACGGTCATGGAGCCGGTTCTACGTCAGGAGTTCGCTAAGAGGACAGGCTTCAAGGTTCAGGAGATTCCTTTCATGTTTGCCTACAGGGAATACCCTTGGATGCTTGCCAACATTGACGGCCTTGTGACGGAGCCAGACGGAACAAAAGCCCTCTTGGAGATTAAGACCGCTAACGGATTCAAGGCAAAGGAGTGGGAGGATGGCCTGCCTCAAGAATACTACCTCCAAATTCAGCACTATCTTGCTGTCTGTGACCTGCCAAAAGCCTACGTCGCCGTACTTATCGGCGGGAATGACTTCCGTTATTTCCCGATAGGCCGTGATGAGGAGACGATTCAGCTGATTATTGCTTTGGAGGCCGAATTCTGGTCATACGTCGAGAAGCAGGAACAGCCACCTGTAGACGAAAAATCAGGAGATGGATTAGCAATGCTTTACCCGAAGAGTGACAGCAAGACGACAATCCTCCTCCCTGAAGAAGCAGATAGCATCATAAGCGGATACATGGAAATCAAGAACGTTATGGATGAACTGAAACCGGAACTGGATAAGTACGAGAATCAGCTCAAGGCCATGATGAAAACTGCTGCCTGTGCCAAGACCCCGCAAGGCTATACCGTCAAGTGGCAGACAACGACATCCACCAGAATAGATACGATCAGGCTAAAGAAAGAGAAGCCAGAAATCGCGGCCGAATTTTCCGTCACAAGTTCGAGCCGTAGGTTCAGTATCACAGAGCCAAAGGCAGAATCTGAGGCAACGTCAAAGGCATCCTGAGTATTCATCAGCCGTCGGGCAAATGCTCGGCGGCTCTTCTATGAAAGGAGATTGAGACCATGAGAAAGACCGTTTATCGCAGTGTTACCGTCTACGTCAAGCAGACCATTGAATATGAATCCAAAGCTGACCTAGCGGATAAGATTGATGAACTTGAGAACCGTATCTGTCTGGATATTGGAGCCATGCAGGACGGAGGCTGTTCCGAATATGACTATCGCATTGGAAGTATCGATAGCGTAAAGAAATCGGACTTCCCTCATTGGATGTTCAAGTGAGAATCACAGGCAGCAGGAGAAATCTTGCTGCCGCTTTTTTAATTCTACTGAGTAGAAAAGTTGAAAGGAGCATCATCATGGAGAAATTTTTTCTAGGAGAAGACCTTGACCGAGCCGAAAGGGCAGCCAGATTACTGCATAGGCTGACAGGAAAGACAGTCTACATCAATGAGGACTTCGGCAGTGACAGTGAAGATGATCCCTGGGGCTTTTTCGTGAGTACCTGCCCTGGAAAGGATGTTTATCGTGAAATTGGAGGAGAAGCAAAATGAAAGAGAATACCGTAAAAGCCAGAATCCACTCCTTGAATGGAGAATTTGCTGATGTAACCATCGTCGAATATCAAGATTGCAATAACGTTGTAGCTGAATATCGCGGTCACTACTATAGTGCTGTCTTCAACCCATTCGCTGGTTGCTACTACGTCGATGACAAGTATGGCCTGATTCCCGATTACCGGAAGTGATTGAATTGAGAACCCCGCACCAAAATATGTCATTTAATGAGAAAGGATGTATCATTATGAAAATCGAAGAAATCCGCGAAGCATTGAAAAACAAGGCTCAGAGCCTGAATATCACTCCAGTAACCCTGGCTACTCCCGTGCAGGAACAGGCAGCACCAGCGACCACCCCAAAACCGCGCCAGAAATCTCAGCCGGTATCAGAAACGCCTGCTGTTGTGGTTCCTCTTAACGCTCAACATGATCCTGCACCAGTGCCAACACCAGTAGCCGTAGAGCAGAAGCCTACACGCAAGGCACCAGCAAGAAATCCCAGAGCCAAGACGAAGGGGGCTGATTCACTATCGGATATCGAAGCCGTTGTTGCTGAACACTTGAGAGCAGGCGTTGATTACAATACGATTCCTGGATGCGGAAGAAAGCCAGCACTCCTGAAATCGGGGGCTGAAGTCCTCTGCTCCGTCTTTGGGTTCCGTACCACGAGCGAGGTCATAAACAGGGTAATGGAATTGGAGAAGGGGTTCGCTTTATATGAGGTGAAGACAACCGTGTTCGATGCCGATAGGAATATCAGGGCTGTTGGCCTTGGCTCCTGCAACAGTCATGAGAAGAAGTACATCAAACAAGGACTCGCCATGTCAGCAAACACGATACTCAAGATGGCCCGCAAGCGTTCGTATGTCGATGCAATCCTATCGGCAACGGCGGCCAGCAGGGTTTTCACGCAGGATATAGAGGAACTGTCCTCCATAGGAATGGATCATCAGAAAGAGTCTGATAATCAATAAATTTAGTGATTTCCATTGACTACAAACAACAATTGTGATATCATGAATGTGGTTAAGTCACTACTTCTTATAACGAACCACGGTTGCAAGCCTATTCACTCTTCCATATCGCCAGATATGGGTTCATAATGAAATTTGCCGTTGTTCGTTCTCTGTACATGTACTTTCCTGATAAGTTTGAGGGTATCGGGAGCTTGCTGATAGATAAACCTTTGGGTTTAGTATCGGCGGCTCCCTTTTTGCGTCTCAGGTTTCAAAGAACCTGTTCCGGGCACCGATACGAAAGGTCACGGAGCAGGTTCTTATATTATCAGGAAGGGGGTTATTACAAAATGGATCCAGTTTAGACTCACTATTATGAGAGTTCCATATGACGTATTAACATGTGTTGCGAATGCACCGGCATTCACAGAAAGGATTAGTGATTATAATGAAAACATCCAATAATATAGAGGTACCAGTACCAAGCAACAATGAAGCAACCGTTGTCATAGACAGCCAGACTCACAACGAGGAAATTACTGCAAGTTCCCTTCCCCATGACAGCAATGAGGTACCCACCACAGACAGCACCGGAGATGCCACAGCTCAGGATTCCGATGATAACAAGGAGTTGCCGTCAGAAAATGAGAATCTACATGAAGAAGAAAACGCGCGCGAATTTTGGAATTCCCTTGCAGCATTTCCAGGAAAGAACTTCGTACATAACATTGTGAATGCAATAAGGAATCGTTTCCATATTGCCGCGAATGCCAAACTGGGATGTCTCTTCATTTATGACCCAAAAGAAGGGCGTTTCATAGAAAAATCTAGGGATCTATTCCCTGTTTGGCTCCATGATGCTGTATCTGGAACGGATTGCGAAGAACGTCTTTCAAGCAGCATCACAAATGAAATTTTTTCCCAGCTCCTTGCCAGAGCACGGCAGATGACAATTGAGGACTTCGATAAGGATGAACGGTACCTCAATGTCCTCAATGGTGTCATTGACCTTGATTCTGGAGAGTTTATGCAACACGATCCAAAGTTCCATTTCCGCAGTGTCATCACTGCGAAATATAACAACACAGACTCAGCATCCCCCGTCAACTTCCTTAGTATGCTCAAGCAGGTATTTGACACTGAAGAAGATCAGAAGCGCTTTTTGGAAAGCCTTGCTTACCTGATTTCAAGTACATATTCTGCGAAAAAAGCTTTTGTATACATCGGGAGATCTAACACTGGCAAGAGCGTCATATTGCGTCTTATAACGGAAATGATAGGCAGAGAGTTCGTCTCAAATATTCCGCTCGAAAGGCTCTCTGATAGGTTTGCAATCCACACGCTCTGCGGAAAGAAAATCAATATCTGCGGAGAACATGAGAGCAGTCAAAGTATAAAAAAGGCAAGTGTTTTCAAGGAACTGATTGGCGGCGACTGGATGGATGCTGAACCCAAAGGGGTCGATCATTACAGTTTTAGAGCCAGAACGAAATGCCTTTTCGCATGCAACAAGATGCCGGAATTCAAATCTACGCTGATGGAAGAAGCTCTCTATAACCGTTTCATTTTCGTTGAGTTCAAAAACCCCATCCCAGAAGGAAAACGCATCGAAAACTTTGATGAGATTCTATCTCAGGAAAAGGACGGCATCCTCAAACTTCTCGTTGATGAAATGATCAAATTGAGGCAGGGTGGCTACAAGTTTACGCAAACAGCTTCATCGGATGCCTTGATGGAAGCATTCAAAGGCCAGAAAGACGATATAGGCCAGTTTGTGGAGGATTGCTGTGAGCTCTCAGCGGATTCGAATACCCCCGTTTATAGGCTCAACGAAAAATATGATACATATTGTGAAGAAAACTGCCTGAGGAAGGTGACTCCGTATATGTTCATCAAGGGTCTCATGGAAACTTTTCCCACACTTGAAAAACGTAAAGCACGGGAAGGGAAAGGCAATCCACGCTGGTGCGTAAAAGGACTCAAGATAAAAGAATCAAATAACGTGGCATAATCACTGGAACAATGGAACTTGAGCGTGTGATTATACGCTCATGTGGCCCCCGCTTAATGTGGGGGCTATACCATTACCTACGGTTGAAGAAGAAAAAGATGAAATGAACTTAAATTTTTCTGGAACATTGGAACACCAGTATTGAAAAGTCAGTCCCCGCCTTCGGCGTACAAGCCAACGAACATCCGACTATATAGGCCGGTGACATCATGCAAGCTATGTCAAAACTAAACGTCTGCCGTCTCTACCTAATGCCCGTTAGTGTGGCCTCAGCTCCCTTCCTTCCGTGCATATCAAGGGTAGATAATGAACCATCTTTAGCCGCAGAGTAGCATCTCAGGAGAGAGATTGGGCATGATTATGAGAGCCGGAGGTATAGAGTAAGAATAGTCTTTATTAACTCGGATGTTCCAGTGTTCCAGAAAATATTAACCCTGCCGGTCTATTTTTTTGGCCAAAACTGAAGCAGGATATTCACCGGATCCAACGCTTACTTCATGTCCGGGGAACTGGCTACCTTACTTTCAGGTAGGTATGTAGAACTGAAGATGCTCCCATTGCCAACGTAGAAGCCTCCTGTCAATTCGCAAGATTGCCGATTCGATGACGAGTGCGGGACGGAGAATTGATAGCAAGACAGTAGAAAAATATCTAAATGGCTTACAGGATAGCATGCTTATATATCAGGCAGAACGTTTTGATATCCGAGGGAAGGATATACTGAAGATAAATCCTAAGTATTATGTGGTGGATGCTACCCTTCGTTACCTGAAAATAGGCAGTCATGGAAGTGACACTGGGCACATTCTTGAAAATACCGTTTATCTGGAGCTGTTACGTCGTGGTTATGAGGTTTATGTTGGTGCTATGACAAAGGGTGAGAGAATCAACCCTTCAGCCTGATGTGATGGAAAGAGAACTGGGGCCGCTACAACGGATTAAAGACAACTACCCCAAGTATCTGCTTACCCTAGATGAAATCGAATCTACAGCAGACTATGCCGGCATATGCAAGCAGAACGTATTGAAATGGTTATTAGATCAAAATTGAGAAAAAAATAGAGCAGGCAGCAGGCACTGATTTGGATGTTCTTGCTTTGCTTGCTTTTAATATATATGCTTTATATGCTTTAGGCGCCTACGAGTCCAGTAATTACGCTGGTTTGCGGCTCCATTGTGAGACGGATTGTGACCTATGACGAGACGGATTGTGACCAAATTTATGACTATTGTGAGACGGATTGTGACCTATAACGAGACGGATTGTGACCAAATTTATGACTATTGTGAGACAAAGGTATGTTTACACGTCTGTAAATGTGGTATATAATTCTAATGTGAGACGTTTTGTGACCTTTTTAACGGATAAGAATGGTCTGGAAGCGCTCATATAAAATAGTATTGGTCACAATCCGTCGTCATTAGGTGGGGAGAAACAGATTATGAATGAAGATCACAGACCTGTCATATACCAAGCCAATCCATTGATTGAGGGGCGAAAACCTTTCAGTGCAATTGAGATGCGTCTATTTCTTTTGGCCCTTCAGCATGTGAACCCACATTTGTCTAGTAATGACAAGTTTTACGATCAACGATTCAAAGAGCTGTACCTTACGCCAGCACAGACAAAAGAGATATTTGGCCATGGGGAATACTTGAATCGTTTAGAGAGTATATGCGATGGCATGACTCAAAAGGTTGTAACTGTAAGCTATGATGATGGTGGTTTCAAGAAGTACCCTGTTTTTGGGTATATCGAATACAAGCCGAAGGAAGGTCTTCGGATCAAATTCAACGAAGATATGAGGCCGTTGATTTTAGATATATTTGAATCTGGTTACGGGTACACTAAGATTGCAGCCAAACAACTGTTCAACCTTAGTTCATCTTATGCTGTACGTCTGTTGGAGCTAATGCTTCAGTACAGGGGGATGATGAAGAGCAGTGTCATAGTGCGTCACTTTGAACTGGACGATCTTAGGGAGAAGATGGATATTGGTTCGGGAGAGTATAGACGTATAAGCGACTTTAAAAAACGGGTTTTGAACGATCCAATAGAAGATATCAACAGAAGCACGCAGTATAGTCTGTCTTATGTGCCAACAAAGACAGGTCGCAAGGTCACTGGTTTCGATTTTACTATGGAATGTAATGATATGATTCTTGAAACAGAGAAGTCTCCGGAGGAAATCAAATTAGAAAAGCTGCCCAGGAAAGCAGATTGGCATGGTCTATCAGAACAATCGGTAAACAAGCTGACCACGATATGTGGCAGCAATGAAGAATTTGAGCTTCGTATGGAGCATGCCTTGAAACTGGCAAAAAAAAGAAATCCTGAAAATTTGCAAGGATTTTTATATAACGCCATCAAAGATAACTACAGACAACAGGATATTGATGCACAGGCGGCAATCGAGCGTGAGATGAGGGCCGTTAAGGAAAACAATGAATGGGAACAAGTAGCAGCCAAAATGTTTTCAAACGAAATAAGAGTGAAGGAAGATAGGCCGGAAATTCTGTTTGATTTGAAGGATTCCATGGATGTTGCTATCATTCGAGTGATCAAATCGGCACTGAAAGAGAAAAAATTGGACTTTACGGTGAGAAGCAGATTGGAAGAACATAATATGAGTATACCGAGGTTTTTAGAGCTTTATGGGAGTAATTCCGGAGAAGTTTAATTCGGGACCAATTTGGTCCCGAATTAAACTAAGACACATGTTTGCATCGATTTGTGGTATGATTGAGGAGAAAAGTCAAATTATATACATGGGGGGAATAGAATGAGCGACGTTATTTGTGTTGCAAATCATAAGGGAGGTGTAGGGAAAACTACCACTACTGCTGCCCTTGCTTACCTGTTTGCGAGGGATGGCAAGCGGGTGTTAATGATTGATGCTGATGCACAAACTAATTTGACACAAACTATGGGAATTGTGTCAGATGGCAAACGTGACATACAGTCTGCTGTGATCGCCAATATCATGAATGCCCCTGTTCCGGTGGAAACCTTTATACTTCCCACACAATACAAGAACATAGATATGATTCCGGGATCGCTTCTTATAGAAGATGAGAGTTTCCTAAGTAGAATCAGGAATAGTCAGTTGAACGAATCTGTAAACCCTTGGATTGAACTGATGGAATCGTTAAAAGCATTGAATCGATATGATGTCATCCTCATGGATTCCCATCCGTCGATTGGTATAGATACACTTTTGCCTATGCAGAGCTGTGATTGTGTTCTTGTTCCTTTGGAAGCAGATGAGAGAAGTGTGGCCGGTCTTTCACAAGTGTACCAGAACATCGTTAAGAGCCGGAGACGCGCAAATCCCGACATCAAGCTCCTAGGCTATTTCTTCAACAAAGTGAAATCAAATACCAGCAGTGCCAAGGATTATATTCCTTCTGCCAGAGAGATGCTTCCTAATGCTTTAGCCAATTTCAATGGTGGTGAGATGGAAGGCATCTGCTTTGAGACAACCATTCGGGACAGTGAGGATGTTCGCAAGTCCGTGAACTTCCACTGCGCTGTTACGGAGCGGTTCCATAATAAAAAGGTATCATCTGACTTTGAAAACTTATATAAGGAAATAACGGAGGTCATTTATGGGAAAGCATAAGCAGCAGGTAAGTATGTCGGCTTTTGCGCAGCCGAATGCTTACGATGATATAAGCAAGCCTGCCTTTGATGCAGACTATTGGAAGCAGCTTTCTGTCACTGGAAAGGATACAGTTGCCCCCATATCCTCGGAGGAAAGGAAAAAGTCTGATGAAGGCCTAAAACAGATTGAAAAACTCTATCCAAAGTATCACATGGAGAAAGTGGATATATCAAAACTTATCCCTGCCAAGGAGAAATGGAATTTCTTTCCAAAGCAGGACAAGACAATCCTCACGGAACTCATGAAGAATCTGGTGGCTTACGGTCAGCTATCTCCGGCCTTAGTTTGGAAACAAGACGATGGCTCATATATGATTCTCGGAGGGCATACCAGATATCAGGCATTCAAAGCGTTGCATGATATATTTACCAGTGAAGAAGGCAATGACCCGACTATGGCAGAGCGGTTCAGCGCCATGAACTGCTATGTATATGAGCAGGATGAGCTGGACGAGGCAGAGGCCAGGAAAATTATCATATATGATAATATCATTCGCCGTGACAACACCACATCTATCAAGGCGCAGGCTGTCATAAACATGAACAGACTGGAGCTTGAATCCAGAACGGCCAGAAACCCCAATGAGCAACGAGAGCGAATCATGACCAGTATTGCAAAGGTCATGGGAACCAGTGAGGGATCCATCAAGCGGTTGTATCAGCTAAGGACATTGATTGCAGAATTCTGGCCGTTAGTGGATGGCACCGCTGAAGATAAAATTACAACTCAAATGGCGCGGACTTTCTCATTGCTTCCGGAGGATTTGCAAAAGTATATATACCAGAACCACCTTTACAGGAATAAATTGTCCGGTGAAAGTCTAAAGCGACTCTCTATGGCTTCTACTGTAGAAGATGTTGACAATATCTATTCCACTCCTCGGAAATACGTAATCACTGAAAAATTAGAAATGAACCAGGAGCCACCTTCCGATTACCGTACTATCATGTTTATGGCTTCAGAGCAGGAGTTTGATATCATCAAAGAGGGATTGATGAAGATTATTGAGAATCCCAATTTATCCGATAAAACAAGAGAATTGATCAGGAATGCGATTGGATGAGGGTTTTACGATGAAGAATTTTTTTACGGAGATAGATGGCATAACAATGACATTTAGCGATATTGTCACCACAGAAGATGGTATGGAATATATAAGAATATATTTTGAAAAGCCGATAGAGGGTGGGTTTCAGTTCCTTGAGTCAACCCTGCCAATGCTTGATGTGATCGAAACAGAAGGCTTCAATGAACGAGAACAAAACGAATTGTTGGCATATGCGAGCAGAAATGCCTTCATAATATGGGAACTTGCCCGCAGTGGAGGTGTCGGTGTTGCCTAAAATATGCCAATTGGGAAAGTATGTTATTTTCTTTTGGTCAAAAGAAAGCAACGAGCCTATACATGTACATGTTTGTGAAGGGACACCTCATTCAGAAGCTACTAAAATATGGATGAATGGGATGATACGGCTGGCTCATAACAAAAGTCAGATACCTGCAAAAGAGTTGAACATTATCATGCGATGGTTGGCAGCTAACAGACAAATAATAGAAGAAAAATGGAATAAACATTTCGGTGAATGACTGGAAAAAACAAGGCTTCCAGAGAAAATTCGACTGTAGGAGGGAATATCAAGTCAAACTCATGATCGATTTAGTTAGAAAATTGTTTTGAATATTGGATTGAATGGCGATATAATTAAGGCAAGGCAAAGCAAACCGTTTTTGCTGTTAAATGGCAAAAGGAATCCCCCGTGATGGCCGTCACGGGGGATTCTTGCATATTTACGGCTATGCCAGACTGAGGCTCTTGTCACTCCATGAGAGATATCAGCAAGTCAAGCCATTTGCAAATGTAGTAGGCCGCTGCACTTGCCATAACAAACGAGATGGGGGCTTGCGTTGATGTCCGTTATCAAGCGTCCGATTTGACCAGCTTCTCACAGAGGGGCAGGAGTTCTTCGATTTTGGAGACTATGCGGTGCTGCTCGGATAGGGGTGGAAGGGGGATTAGACATTCTCTGAATACTTTTAGTGACACAAATGATTGTACCGCTCCTGAGGCATTACTTCTTAATGTGTGCTGAAAATAGTTCATTAACCAATATACATACCTCATACACATTGAATTTGAAGTATAGTTTTTAAATAAAGCGACATTCTTTATACAAAATTCTATTTCTGTATCAACTAATACGGGATTACCAATGGATCCAATCATAGCAAAAAGTATATCATTTTTTTCAACTTTGGATCGTTCATTTATTCTATCGGCATCTTTTGGTGAAATATATTTTACGTTTTCAAAGTCCAACTTGCCGCTCGATATATTCTTACTTGTTACTAACGGTATTCCATTTGGTTGATAAGCAGGTGTATCATGCGTACCATCTCTTACATCTATCACGTCTGACAACCTCACCCATTCCCACCCCTCAGGAATCTCAAAGGGCTTTTCTTCTTCCGTAATGGGTGGTAATGGCTTGCTCTTTTTGATTTTCCCTTCCTCAATCAGCCGTTCCTTCTCTGCCCGTATCTCCTTGAGGAGATCCTTGGCGGTTCCTTCTTCCGGTCGCTGCTCCACCAGTTTGCCTTGGATGGCGTACTGGAGGATGCTTTTCTTCATGGCTTCCGGGAAACGGGCGTTGTAGTCCGTCAGTTTGGTGTAGGCTTTGTCATATTTGTCGAGAAGGGGCAGGAGTTCTTCGATTTTGGAGACTATGCGGCGCTGCTCGGAGAGAGGGGGGAGAGGAATAGGAAGGCTAGACCAAGTTGATTTATTTATAATAGGTGTAGCTGTCCCAGTTGCTTTTTCCCTTACAAGTTTATAAAAATATGAACTCACCACTACATGGAATAAATATTTGGCATTAACTGCATATGGAGTGATAGAATTTATTTGCTGATTGAAAGTTACAGGCTTTTTGCAAATAGCTGCTTTTCCTATGGTCCCGCCTATGCATACTTGTAAAATAGAATTGGTTTCCACTATACGTCCATATTCACTTCCTTGTTGGGATAAGCCTTGATTATCGTAGTTGATAATACACGCTGATATATCACCAGGAGTTATAAAAGGGATATTATCACCAAAATACTCAGGATGCTCTCTTGGAGGTGTTGTTCCAGTTTGCAGGATACCTATATCCCCCAATCTCACCCATTCCCACCCCTCTGGGATTTCAAATGGCTTTTCATCTTCCGTAATGGGTGGCAGGGGCTTGCTCTTCTTAATCTTCCCTTCCGCAATCAGCCTATCCTTCTCTGCCCGTATCTCCTTAAGCAGATCCTTGGCGGTTCCTTCCTCTGGCCTTTGCTCCACTAGCCGTCCTTCTATGGCTCTTTGAAGGATGCTGTTTTTTAGTTGCTGTGGTGTCATGGCTCTCCTCCAATTCGCTTGGTGATTTCATCAAGTACTCTGTCTATCTCTGTATTGAGCTCTTTTCTATGCTCCTGATAGTTCTTTATGAGATCCATAGGATCCAGGATTTCCTCTTCCTCATGGGGGAAGCCGCATAGATCCAGATTGTAGCCACCTGCGGCAATTTCCTCCGCGGTATACTTCTTGGCCTTCGGCCAGCCTTCAATCTCTATTTCCTCACGGTTCTTCCACCAGTCCATGACGGGCTTGAAGTGCTCCAGCTTCATGGGCTTGGTCTTGGAGAAGTGCTTGTAGCCCTCGGGCATATCGAGCCTGTAGAACCATGTTTCCTTGGTGGCTCCTGTCCTGTCGAAGAAGAGAAGGTTTGTGGTGATACTGGTATAGGGAGAAAATACGCTGCCCGGCAGACGTATGATTGTATGGAGGTTGAACTCGCCCATCAGCTTCTTCTTGATGGCGGTCTTGGTGTTGTCCGTGCCGAAAAGGAATCCATCGGGGAGCACCACTCCGGCGCGACCGTTCTTCTTCAAACGGTACATGATGACACTCATAAAGAGGTCGGCAGTTTCGGAGTCAGCCAGATCATCGGGGAAGTTCTTTTGGATGGCAGGAATCTCCGTGCCTCCGTACGGGGGATTCATCAGGATTTTGTCGAAGCAGTCCTTTTCAGTGTAATCAAGTACCTTCCCAAGAAGGCTGTTGTCATGGCGGATATTTGGCTCGTCAATGTCGTGGAGCAGGAGATTGGTAACGGCAAGCATATATGGGAACTGCTTTTTCTCTATACCGAATACTGACTTCGCGAATAACTCATGGTCTTCGGTTGTCTTACACTGAGGCGCGAGCTCCTTCAGCCAGCTTGTAAGAAATCCTCCCGTACCGCAGGCGAAATCTGCCATTGACTCACCAAGACGTGGTTCTATCATCTTTGCCATGAAGTCAGTGACAGCGCGGGGGGTATAGAACTCCCCTGCATGTCCTGCTGACTGGAGATCCTTCAGGATGGTTTCGTAGATATCCCCCAAGGCATGGATCTCATCGTATTCCTCCAGCTCAATGCGGTCTATCTCGTCCACCATCTGACGGAGAAGCACTCCATCCTTCATGTATTGGTTTGTATCTTCAAATACGCTTTTCACGATGGACTTCCTGAGGGGTGTTTCCGGCGTGACTTCAAGGTTCTTCAGGACTTTGAACAGCTCATTGATAAAGTCCAGCAGCTCGTCTCCTGTTTTCGCGGTGCCTTTCTTGTCGTCGTAGGCCCAGTTCTGCCAGCGGTATTCCTCCGGTATGATGGACACAAAGTCATCATCGTCCATTTCCCAGTTCTCTTCCTTCGCGCTGTAGACCTTTAGGAAAAGCATCCAGACAATCTGTTCGATACGCTGGGCATCACCGTTGATGCCCGCGTCCTGCCTCATAATATCCTGAAGTCTTTTGACCAATCCGCTTAAATTCGCTGCCATTTACTCAACCTGCCTTCTGATCATTATCTTCTTTGTATATTTCGTTTTCCAGTTCCCTGAGAGCATCCTTGTAGCCCTCTTTGCCTCCGAACAGTTTAGCGATTTTACTGGGGGTACCGAACTTCTTGAATTCTTCCAGCTTGAGGACGGTGGTATTTTCTATTTCCTTGATTCCAAGATTCATGTACTTGTCCAGCAGGGTTTCCAGAACCTCTTTAGCGGCTCCGGCGAATCTATGCAGGAAGTCCCGCTTCTTCACGTTGTTGGCGCGTTCCTTCCTTGTCAGGGGCTTTTGGTCGTATGCCACATGGCAGATGAAGTCGAAGTCATCCACCTCGTCCATTTTCATGTCCTGCTTCAGCTTATCAAGGTCGATTCCCTGATGGGCAAGGGCATCGGATATGGCGGCCTTCTTCTCTGTGTCAGTCCATGTATGGATGAACTTAGACAGGTCTCCGTATTCGCCGTGGATGTTGGTTCTGGTGTAGTCTATGATGTTTTCCTGCTTCAGCAGCTTGCCGTCAGTATCGTATATGGAGATTGTCTTGGTGGTGGTGAATACCCTGCAGCTATCGGGACGTATGATGGGAACTATACGCTCGCCGCCTCCGCCATCTCCGTCATCTCCGTCTTTGCCGCCGTTTTCTTCGCCTGTTCCTGTCGGATCATAGCCTGCGGGATCCTCATGGACTCCTTTCCCGCCGGTGAACCCCGGCTGTATGTCAATGGGGCCGTCCCATTCAGGATCCGAAAAAAGACGTGTTACCATGCGGAAATCCATGATAGTGAAGCTGGTCTTCCCGTCACTTTCCCGTATGCGGGTGCCACGTCCCACGATCTGCTTGAAGGTGGTCATGGAGCTGATGGTCTTGTCAATGGCAATGAGCTTTACCATTTTGCAGTCCACTCCGGTGGAAAGAAGCTCCGAGGTAGTGGCTATGACAGGATAGGGGGAGTTGACGGAAATGAAGTAATTCAGCTTGCCTTTGCCGTACTGGTCACTGCCGGTAATGCGGACTACATAATCGGGATTTTCCTTCATCCTGTCCTCATTGCAGATGGCAAGAGCCTGTCTCATTCGCTCGGCGGCATCCTCACTGGCGCAGAAGACTATTGTTTTGCTCATGGGATCGGTGGCAGACAGGTATGCTGTAATCTGTTCGGCAACTTCGCGTATCCGGTCTTCCAGGACGATATTATAGTCGTAGTCGCTGTTGTCGTATATCCTATCCTCTATTTCATTCCCATAGTAATCCCGCTGCCCTTTGAAGGGGCGCCATCCGTCACTGATGTTCATGCGCGGCTCGATGACGCGAAAGGGAGCTAGGAAACCGTCGTTGATGCCCTGCTTTAGGCTGTATTCGTATACAGGCTTCCCGAAATAACTGATGTTGGAGGTATATTTCGTTTCCTTCGGTGTGGCTGTCATGCCTATCTGGGTTGCTGTGCGGAAATACTCCAGAACTTTTCGCCAGCGGCTTTCTTCTTTGGCTGATCCACGATGGCACTCATCTACTATGACAAGGTCAAAGAATTCCGGGTCAAAGAGCTCTTGAAAATGGGGAACATCGTCATTTCCAACCATCTGCTGATAGAGAGCGAAGTAGACTTCGTAGGCTGTTACGGTGGAGGGATTGTCCTTGGCGAAATCCACCTTATGTATGACTTTCGACAAAGTGCTGAAATCCTGGATTATGGAATGATCTACAAGTATATTGCGGTCTGCAAGATACAGTATTTTCTTTTTCAGGCCGCTTTTCTTTAGGCGGTAGACGATCTGGAATGAGGTATAGGTTTTGCCGGTGCCTGTGGCCATGACCAGCAAAATGCGTTTTTCCCCACGGGCGATGGCATCCAGTGTACGGTCTATGGCTACTTGCTGATAGTAGCGAGGAGGGTAGGTGTTCTGTGAGGTATAGAAGGGCTGGTTGATTACCTTTATTTCCGTATCGTTTAGCTTTCCTTCCTTCCGTAGCCGTTCCATGAGATCGTCAGCCGTGGGGAAGTCCTCAAGGGGGAGGTTCCGCTCTTTGCCGGTCAGGAAATCATGCTCCACGAAGGAGTCACCGTTTGAGCTGTAGGCAAACTTCACGTCCATCATAAGGCAGTATTCCTTCGCCTGCTGCAGCCCAAAGGAGGGAAGCCGGTGATTGGCCTTGGCCTCCACTATGGCAAGGGGATAGTATCCACGGTAATACAGCACATAATCAGCCTTCTTTGGCTTTTCGCGAAATGCCATATTGCCCCGTATATTCACTCGGCCATCGGTGATCTTCATCTCCATACGGATGTGTTCCCTGTCCCACTTTTTCTCAATGTGAGGAGTGATATAGAGTCTTTTGATGTCCTCTTCGCTCAGATTCTTCTTGTCCATGTCCTCACCGTCCTTGCAAGAATTCATACCTATAGATTTCGATGAATATTGAAATCATCCTGCACCAAGCACTTTTTATACGATCTCGCTCCGCAATCTTTTTCCTAAACTCGTCCAGATCTTTCTTCTTGATGTATTCTGTCCGTACCTTCTTACCCTCGCGATAGGCAAAATAATGGTATGTATGGCCAGATTAATCGAAATCATCTCTCTGCAATCGGACTTGATGTCACTTAGCAAACAATTCTACCAGAAAACTCTCCAGTTCCATCAGAACCCTTTCACTACCGACATCCAGCCAATTTTTCTTGGCTCTCTCCATATTCTGACGAAACATCTTATTTGAAAAGGCACGATGTACACGCGATAACAAATCCTCTGGCTTTTCTTCTCTCATCCCGGCATCATCAAATATCAGAAGCTGGATGCACCCCTTCAGCTTCTCACGATTAATCCCGGACATAACCCCTAAGAAGTACATATCATACATATCCTTATAACGGGTCGAGATAGGCCCAAACTTCAAAATGGAGCGCAGCTTCTCCGTAAACATCTGCTCCTTGGAATTTACCAGCAATGTGGGGCCATCCTCAAGATAGGCAATATCAAAGCAGTATTCATCCTGCTCGATAGAAAAATTCTTATGGACACCTATATCCAGTTTTGTCTGCAATTCCGTGCCATCACTATCCGTAATTTTCAAGTAAACCCGTTTGCCATGGTAATCCTGCTGGCGAAGCTCTGTTATATCGCCAACTATCTCCAGTTGAAATTCCTCTGTGTTTATCTTCTCGATAAAAGAGCGGATGGACTCATCAGACAGGGAATAGTGGATGAAGTCAAAATCTATATCCAATGTCGCACGTCTGCTATCATGGGAGATATTGTGCATAACCACGCCGCCTTTTATGGTTACATGGTTCTTCAAGGGGCTGGCACCAATGTTTATGATGACTACATCCTGGGCAACCTTGGCTTGTGCCTGCACTAAGTTATAACCTGCATCCTCATATGACTTTATCATTTCCGCTAACTTCATCAAAGAATCTCCCTCTGTATTATCTCATAGAAATCTGTCCGGCTCTGCATGGCCTCAATATAGTCATCCACCTTGGAAAAATCCAGATCATATTTCAGTCCACGATAACTTTCAACTATCTCTTTGTAATAATCAAAAGGCAGTTTATTCCTATACCTTACAAGTTCTAGCATCATACGCTCACGATCATAGCAACGAATGGATGAGCCGTTGTAAACTATCTCCGTTTTTCCTAACCCGTAATATTTATCTGATTCAAAGTATTGCTTGACCCCATCCATGCTGATGCGTGTCATGCGTCGGCCGATTGCTACGTGCATCAGATCTGGAATGTCATTAGTCAGCCCCCAAAAATAAAAGGCGCTGTCCATAGTAAAAATGGCACCCTTATACCGAGCCATGAGCAAATCCATTTCAGAAACGCTAGATTTGCTGGAGTACAGACCGGGGGATAGCTTGAAAAGCTCTCCTTTTTGTACAGCCTGCTTGACCTTATAAAGGGAACCATATTGGGTTACAGCCTCATTATATGCCAGAACCATACGCTCACCCCTTTTACTTAAAATACACACATAGTTATTTGTTGTGTATATTTACTAAAATAATTATAGGATCAGCCAGTACACATGTCAACCGATGTATTGCTATTATCGTCGCGTTTTCCTTAAACACCTAACACTGACTGCCACCGCCCGTCTTTTCCGCACAGCCCTGACGATAGTAGACTTACTGAGGCCTGTTTTCTCTGAAGCCTCCTTGTAAGAACAGCCGTCCTCAATCAGCTTTACCGCAGCATCTTTCCTTGCCTGTGGTATAGGAGGCCTCCCCTCCCGGAACCCGGCTTTAGTCCTTGCTATGGCCTTACCAGCCTGTGTTCGTTCCACGATCATATCCCTCTCGAACTCAGCAAAGGCCAGCAGTATATGAAGCATAAGCCTCCCCTGCGGACGATTATCTACCTTACCCATGTTCAGTATGTTGACCTTGATTCCCCTGTCCGTCAGGTCTCTTATAAGGTTGGCTCCTTCAGAGGCAGATCTGGCAAGACGGTCCAGTTTCGTGACCATCAGGGTATCCCCCTTACTGAGTTTCCCTATCAGCTCATCCAGCTTTGGCCTTCCCGTAGTAGTTCCGGTATACTGTTCCTCGATAATCTCATCACAGCCATTATCCATGAGCTGACTGTGCTGATCCTCCAAACTGTTGCCATTGACCTGACCTCTGGTCGATACCCTTGCATACCCGTATTTCATGCTGAATCCTCCCTATGATATTGTCTGCGTGGCAAGCTATAATGGATAAAATCAAAGATTATGCACCTATCTCAAACCGAGAGCCTCCATCTCTTCCCTCTGTCATCTATGTTCTCCTTTGAGCACTTTCCTTATAATAGCTAGGTCTGAATCAATACCTGATACAATACGGCTTATACGATCTCGCTCCGCAACCTTTTTCCTAAACTCGTCCAAATCTTTCTTCTTGATGTACTCTGTCCGTACCTTTTTACCATCACGGTAGGCAAAGTAATGATACTTATGGCCGGATATCTCCTTTTCAACTATAGAGCCACCTTTACGAGGCAGCTTCTCAAGGATGGCCATATAGTCATTTCTCTGGCTGGATAAACGCTCCTGTTCTTCTTCGAGAACCCCTAATATATATGGCATTGTTATCCTCCCCCTACATAGTAGTCTTTTTATATTTTAACCAACTTATTTGATATAATCAATTATTTGTTGGTTAAAATATATAGTAAATTAGCTGGACTCATAAGAAATTGCAGGATATGTTTATTTTGTGTCGAAACACCTAGAAGAACGTATGTTGCAAAAAATTAATTAATTCTGAAAGGTGGAGTAAATATGCGTAAATCTTTTATACTTACTATGATTTTCAGTATATGTATTTCGTTTTTGAATATACACTTTACATCAGCAGGAGCTTTCCAATCGGTAACGGATAAGTATTATAAGCCGACAATCACAGAAAAACTACAACAATTATCATTCAAGGAAGGGGCAGACAGCATAATTTTCATGGCCAAAAAGACCTCAAAGACTACAGCTCAATTTGCAGTAGCGTACAATAATCCTAAAAGCATACTGTATGATATAAATATACAAAAGAAACCAATGTATGGACGTATATATCAGATTTTCGATAAAAATTCAGGAAGATATTTCTACATAGTGTCTATTGCTCAATATCCTGATGGAGGGCAGCTTCTCATGCAAATCATGGGAATGGATCCATCTACGGGGAAATGGCACACGTATGTAAATGCTGATGACTATTATCATCCTTCAGAACAAGAAGAATCTTGGATTTTCGTAAATAAGGCTGGTGATTTGATATTGGACTTTTCGGACGGTTCAATGGGCCCGGTACCAAAACAACGATATATACTTCAATGGAACAATAGCGCTCAAAAATTCGACTACACTGATGAAGGATTTGGTGTCCATCGATAAATTTAGTTGACATGTCGCAAAGCCCGTTATAACAAGTATAATGCTTGGAGATTAAAGTGTTGTTGATGCCAGACATCCAACTTTCTATGCTTTCCGCTAGAAGGGGGGTATGGATATATGTATGGCGATTCTATAGTTATTGAAATTGGGATGAGTAAATGGGTGTTGGTATCGAAGAGTAAAATCACTAACGATATTTTTACATTGTTCTTCAGTATATCTAAAAATATAAATAGGCTCAACGAAGGGGCTGTGAAGAAAGTGACTCATCATTAGGTTACATCTTCATAGCCTCAAAGGAACAGGTGAATCCATAGAGACCATAATCAGATACCTGAGTGCCATGGATTGCACCCTTACCATAAAAGAGACTTAATCAATGGTGGAACGACCTCCGTTCCATCTTTTTTGCGTATTATTATGACTATAAGTAATGACACTCATATATACCATTATTTTACATCATCAGAGGGATATAGTCAAAACTTCTAAGTTATGACTATAAAAGAATATGCACTACCTCTTCCAAAATCTCAAAAAACATTAACATTCTACGCCATTTAAGCAGGATTATTTTTTACAGTACCGAAATGATATAGTCATAAACCACCTTAATGACATGGGACATGATTGAGATTGAACGGTTTTCGTTGTATGCAATACAACAGAATGGAGGCTGCAATGTCTGAAAACATAAAAGACTATCCATTGTACAATATAGAAGATGATGACGATCCCAGATATGATGACATCACGTCGAGAAAAAAACAAGCATTATGTGAGATAATGTTAGGGTCATTGTTAATCATTCTGATATCTGTTTTTTTTATTTTTGTTATGATAGCAATTTCATTTGATAGGCCATCAATACATGATATAGGTACAGCATTTAAAATGATTTTGATGCCATTTATAATCTTTGCTGCTGGATATTACATATTAACTGCCGTAGTTCCAGAAGTGTTACTGAAACCATCAAAAAAATCAGTTGAAAGCTATAAAAATTTTGATCTTACCTCCAAATTTCGATTGGGATTGGAACAAACTTACGATGATTATTGGAAAACGTGGTGGTCTATGTTATCAAACCAACAAAAATCTTCATTTTATAAAGGATTCAACGAGTGGAATAAACGAAAAAATAGTTTTTGTCCATACCTTACTGATCCGAAGTACTGTATAAAATTTACTGCAATTTTATATTTCCTTTCATGTGCTTTGAATCAGTTTGAAAATTATCATTATGATTACAAATCACCTTTGGGTTTTGTTTGGAGCCTTTTAAATCTGAACTTGGGGTGGGGAATTTTTCTTTTCTTTGTGATTGATATTTTTTGTAGGCGTCCCATACCAAAGACTAACCACTACGAATTAGAGTTTCATAGATTATATAAAAATTTCATTTACTATGGTCGAAGAAAGAAAAAGGAAGATGAAGCTAGGGCCGAAGCTGAAGCTAAAGCTAGAGCTGAAGAGGCTTGGAATGAACTCAAAGGTACACTGCAGACCCCATTGTTCATGGCATTCGGTTTCGCTGTTGCAGGCATAACCGGAGCTTTGGCAGCATATAGGATAATAGATGGAAAGACTATCAACCCAATTGGTATAGCAATATCGTCCGTTATAGGATTTGATGATGTTGGAGATGTTGATGTAGGAGCTATTACAAATGATACCCCTATAGATTATGTTCCTATACTGGATAGTTCCCCGACGTCAGATCCTATGCAGGTTGGGACATATACGGCATTTGCAGGAGATATTATGGATACGAATCAACAAACCGTAGGCAGTATTGAATGTAGTGATGAAATGACCACCATATTGGATGCAAACAATAATCCTGTTCTGAAAAAAGATGCTCTAGGAAATGTTTATAACGGTGATGGCGCAAAAATTGGGACTTGGACCAATTTAGGGGAAAATTCGATTTTCAGTACCCGTTCAAGAATATTAGATGACACATTTCAACCGCTTGGCACCATAGAAGGACATGAGAGCGCAGTAGGATCATTCCAATCTATTATATACGATAATACACATCAAATAGCAGGGTATGTTGTCGAACATGATAATGAAGTGATTGTCCTTGATGAAACAAGAACACCTATCTCATATCGCGGTGCAGATGGAACACTATATGATAAGAACCACATGCGCATAGGAAAAGCCACTGAAATAGGTAATGCCGTTTCTATAAATGTAGATGGTATTTTGGGCGCACCAATAAGGCTGGAAAAAAATGGGACAGACTGGATATTTAAAAATAATACAACCATATAAATCAGAGCCTCATGCCTGCCTTCCCCTACGGGGCTTTTCTACACCCCTAGGCGATAGTCTCTGGTACATTCATCAGAAATTCCTGCTTTTCTTATCTACCGCTTGACCCACAGAAAGGCTCGTTGTGAAGCTAATCTGAACTGCTTCACAGCGATTTTTTCTGTATATCTAACCTGTTTCCAAGTCATAGTGTGGTATCATCCACCATTTTACCCATGATTGTCGATATTTTTATCCCCATTGGTTAATCCGGCCTCATTCAAGATTCGAGTTACGGTGTTTTTACTCATACCCATTTCGGCCATGATATCTTTATAAGTCTTTCCCTGTCTGCGCAGCAGAACAACCCTTTCACGTTCCTGTGTCGTATATTTCTTTCTGCAACCTGCTGGCCGCTTACTCTTTAGCTCGTCTATTTCATTTCGTAGCTTTTCATTTTCTTCCAAAATAGCGTTTATATCCAAGATACTCATGGCACTCTCTTTACTCGAAAAAATACTTCTCTGGAAGCGATAGAGCTGCTGGGCAATCTGCATATAATTTAACGCCAAAAACTTATGGCCTGTAGAAAGGATTTTTGCAAGATCATTTTCTATTGCGGCAAACATCAATTCGTTTGATTCCCATTTTTTATTCTTCTCAGTATCATAAACGTAATCAAAATTAACCTCAGCCATTACGCATTCCCCCTTCAATTGATGTTAATTATTAACTAAGACAATTATATCATGGGATTATAAAATAGGATATAATATAGCTTGATATTCCCCACAATTGTCGATATAAATAATACCCATTACCACATATGCGCTCTTGATACACAACATATAATTACTTCAATCCCCATAATTGTCGATATAAGTGATACCCATTACCATATATATACTTTCGATATACAACATATAATTACTACGTTCCCCAGGATTGTTATAGTATATGCAACAGAATGCTTGAAGATAGAAAATTGGGCGCAAATTTACTATACCTCACCGTTTTTGAAAACCCAATCTTATTGGATTTCTATTTTTTGATACCTAGTCCAGCCCACCAGTATTTCATTTACAGTATACATTATCCGAATATTCTGTATAAAATGCCATGTTCATATAATGAGTAAAATCGAAGAAGTGTGCTTGACCGTAAAATTCAAGAGACCCAACCGACATGATCGGAGGGTCTCTTTTTCACTGAATCAATATTATGTATTATGGGGATATAAAGCCATATCTTAAGCGTCAATCATTGAATCCATGAAATCCTGTAGAGCGTTTAGGCGTTCCTCCAGAATGAACTTCATGGCAAACAGGGAACTTACGTATATACCTTTTCTGCTATCCACGTAATCACCGGCTTCTATTTTCTGTATTAACGTGGTAGAAATTTTCATTTTATCTGATAGCTCGTTACGAGAGATGTTAATCTTTTCCCGTAGTGCCCTCAGCTTTTTGCCTTCCTCACGCTGCTGAGATTGGACTTCTGAAAGCTTACCCTGCTCATTCTTATTTTCAAGGAAACTAGCCAGAAATCTCTCAAGTTTCATTTCATTCTTATTGATAGTCTTTTTCATTGTCTTTTTCCTCCATGTCAAATGTGTTTATGAAAAAATTCTCCATGTGATTTACTCCATAGATATTTGCCAATTTCGCTAATTTTTCAGCTGTAATCTTTGATTTAGACAGTTCCCAATTTGAAATTGTAGAGGTGTTGCAATTCATGAGCTTTGCAATCTCATATTGGGATAGCCCTTTGGCTCTACGAAGTTCCCAAAGATGATTAGCGTCAAATATAATCATTATATTTCCTCCTGTGTTCTTACAAATACATCCATTGGTGTAATCCCGTATAGATCAAGCATCCTACAAAGGGTATTTGAGGGAATATCTGTTTTTCCTGTTTCCCAACGCCAAACCGTAGCCCGGTCTCTTTGTAGTATGGAAGCAACCTTTTGTGTGCTCAGCTTGGAACATCTACGTGCCCTTTTGAGCAAGCCTAAATGCAATTTAGTTTTCATATGTATTGTCCTTTCTGCTGCCATTATCACCGGCAAGCTATTTTCAATATATATATTACCTGTCGTATACTTTATTACCATAAGTATTTCTATTTATTTATTACCATTAAAGCAACCATATGTTCTTTCACGATACATAATATTTGGTTCTTGCCAATAACTCATATGATCCGACCCTTTCTCCCGATATTTTGAGGGTACGGGAGTGTTGGATTCCTGTCGTGGCCGTCTTCAATAAGAAGGCGGTCTTTCTTCATTTTTGAAAGGAGTGTTAAGTATGTCTATGTTTTCAAAGCGTCCGGATTGGCTACCGGAAGATATTTCTCTGCCTATTGCAGAAAGTGTTCCTTGCGGTTTTGTCCGCGAAGAGGATGGAAGACGCAGGCTCAATAAAGATCAAAAGGCAGCCTCATCAGTCCTATCTGGGATTCACTTGATTCAAGCCGGCGCTGGAACTGGCAAGTCGTCGTGTCTTATAGCCCGAATGAAAAGAATATCGCGCGCGTTTCCCGATGCAAGGGTGCTAATGATTTCCTTTACAAAGAAGTCAGCTAATGAGCTTAGGAATCGTATCGGGAATAATGTGCCAAACGTCACTATTTCCACATTCCATAGCCTTTCATACCATATACTGAAGACATCTGGCTGGGATTTTACCGTCCAGACTTCAACCCTGTTCCAAGAATCCGTAATTCTCAATATCATAGGCAACTCAGGTATTCCTATGGAAGACGTTCTCAAAAGCCTACACATGGTTGATAGCATTGATGATGATATCCAGAAAGTGCGCGCGAAATATCTGAAATACCTCCAAAAGAATAAGATTGTCACCTTCGATACCATGCAGATATTTGCAATAGAGCTACTGCAAAGGAACGAAACGCTGATGAAGCGATGGAGAAATTCATACGATTTCTATCTTCTTGATGAAGGGCAGGATCAAGATGCACATCAAGCGCAGATATTGTCACTTCTCACGAAGGACTGTCAGAATATCACTGTGGTAGGAGATCAGCGCCAATCCATATATTCATTTCGCGGGGCTTCCCCACAGATCATGGGGGATTTCGCAAAATCTGCCGCAGTTTATGAGCTTACAATCAACTATAGATGCAATCCTGCTATCCTTGGACTGGCTAATCAGGTCATGCGCCAATATCCACCGTTGATTTCAGCTTCAACCGACATAAACCCAGTATATCCAGAGTATCTTACAGCCATGAATCCGAATGACGAAGCAAAGAAGGTAGTTGACCAAATAGAACGGCTCCACAAATCTGGACAAAAGTATAGTGATATGGCCGTTCTGTTCAGATCATCGGCTGCCAGCACAGCTATAGTACAGGAGCTCCTCTCACGGAAGATACCGGCTATCAGCAAATCAATGAATTCACTAAAAAGCTCGCAAATACCTTATAGCGGGCTAATCAAACTGTTCAGGTTCTCTCTCAACCCCAATCCAGATACCTTCAAGGGCATAATGCCTATACTGTACCTGAAACAAAGCTTGTTCAAGACCATTTCCGGCATAAGAAGCAAAGATAACCTGTCCTGGACTGATGCTGCCTTACGACTGGATCTCCCATTCTTCCACCGTGAATATCTGGAGGGGATATTAGGGGCAACAGATTCTATACGGGAAATGGTGCCACAAAAGGCCGTACTTCACTTGCTTAGTAACGGTTATGGAAAGTATATAGGCAAAAATATGGTGAATGTGGTGAAAGCCTTTGCTGATGAACTGGAGGAATACCCATCAATAGCGGCCTATATCTCACATCTGGATAATCTTCAGGAGCAGATATCAGCAATGAAAAATCTGGCCGCGAAAAATACTGACTACCTACAGTTAATGACGATTCACGCCTCTAAGGGTATGGAGTTCGATACTGTCTTCCTAATAGGCTGCTACGACGGATGCCTGCCATCCAGCCGTGAAGATGCAGATTTGGAAGAGGAAAGGCGTCTGTTATACGTCGCAGTGACTCGCGCAAAGGAGAGGCTTTACATAAGCTATCCGCGACTTTCTGATGGAAAAACAGAGCCTAACGAAATATCCCGGTTCCTACGAGACCTTTATTGAAAATATAGGGGTGGGCATGAAGTCTGCCCTCATGCTACACCCCTATTAGTAAACGGTAGTTTAATGCCTATCGTACTTCAATATTACTATTCTTCTTACGATTGGATGAAGCTTTTTCATTTACCTCGAAATACGCATACGCACAATGGAAATTGAAGAAGACAGAATAGAGCTGATGACCCCTGTGCTTAAGTGCTTTCAGCTCAATGCGGCGGGGGCTCTCCTTTTTGGCCGCCTCCACAAGGTCGCGTTTCCTGCTCTTCGTAACACAGCCTTTTCCTGAATCAGGTGCCATCATGTCATCTGTGTTCATTACACTTAACTGCAGCGCCCAGACTGCATCGGCGCTGTATTCAATATCTCCGCTTTCCTTGAAGCTTTCAAAATCTACCTGTTGAAGATAATTCGATCTATTGAAGCTGCAGATACAGAAAATAGCAAGCTTGTGTTTACTCTGGATGCGTTTCAGCTCTGCGGTCACATAATCGATACGTTGCTTGTCAGTCATGTTAGTGCCGGCCGATATCTTCTGAAGATAGTCTATGACCAAAACAGGCCGCTTTCCCGTAGTTGAAATATAATCTTCTACAATCTTCTTGATGTCATCTATGGAAACATTGAATATTCCGGGGACTATGGTAAGACGATTTCCTATACTTTTCCTGTATTCCTCTATAGCTTCGCGTGCAAGTTTCTGCTTTTCAGCGTCTTTAGATCCACATTGAACAGCCCATTCGCTCAAAGCATTCTCTGGATGGAGGCGATAACTTTGTCTGGCTATGGATTTGCTGGCAAGTTCAAGCTCCGACTGTTCCAAGGAGAAATAAATTACATGCTCACCAGCAGCAACCATATTGTCTGCCATCTGGTGCATCAAAGTAGTTTTACCAAGGCTTGGAATTGCTCCGATAACATACAGTCCAGGGCCAACACCGTCAATTGCATCATCCCAACTCTTGAATCCGGTCTTAATCTTCCTAATAGAACGAAAATCCTGCAAGTCACTAAAATACTCTGAATCGAGATACGTTCCCATATTCAAGGTTTTGGCACTTTTGATAGGATTGGACGATTCTACAGGTCTGGGGGCCTCAGCTTTTGGCTCTGGATGATATCCGTATTCTTTGGCCATCATCACTAAAGTCCCCATTCCTAAAGGGCCATTTTCCGTAAACCCTGCCCATTTCTGTTCACAGGTCTGATCACCTTTCGGATTATATCTTTCAGGATCCTGCATGCTCCATTCGTCCCAAAGCTCGAAGGGCGCGCCAATATTTTTCAATATTATTCCTACATTGAGCCATTCAGTATAATCAAGCTGTGCTGGATCAATGAACTTTAACATCTCTTCGACCTGTTTGATGTCTATAGGCTGTTTTTCTAAATCTGTCTGAACGGGTTGAGGCGTTTCATTAGTTTTAGAGGTTTCCTTCTTGCGTTGATTATATTGCTGTATTTCATCCAATACGTAGTTAACCGCGTTGTCCACGTTCGCGCCGCGGACGATTTCTTTGCCACACTGGGTTAGCATATTGCCGGTGGGAATGAAGTAGTGTGGTGACATATAGAATAACTCCAATTTTGCGCGCTTCTTCATGTCTAAGTCTTCTCTATTGTCAAGAGGTAAACTATTTGGCCCAGCTGCCATTTTGGGAAACAAATTGGGGGATGGAACAGCAAAGATGTGTATCCCGTTTCCACTTTGCGACCTTTCAACATATGTCTTTCCAGTTCTCCTCATAATCTGTTCGAATGCTTTCTTGGCCCGGTCATTTACCCATTTGCCATCATCGGTAATGACATGATCGAAGTCGAACGCGAGATAGTTTATCCCATCCAGGTCAGATGATGATATACAAAAAGCAACAGGAAGAGCACAATCATCGTAATTTTTCTGATTCACCGGATTTTGCCATCCTTTTATTTTGGGAGTCTTATTATCATTGACGGAAAACCAACGATGCTGGTTGAGAAATTCGGCCGGCATATTATTTTTATTTTGTTTGATTAAATTTTGCATAATTTTCCTTTCTTCATTGTTCGTTCCTGTCCGCCGAGTGCAACGGACGGCGAGACAAGGAGATACAATAATTTACAATTATCTATACGGTTCTCTTTGATGTCTCGTAACCCCCGTACCGTATGGCTTGAAGGCCGTTTTTTTATACGCTTCGGGTATACTGTTATTGCATATCGGGTATGCTGTT
>OCTX012254677.1_pt1 | contig 35175 bp, 31 predicted proteins | sample 1539691 | NCBI WGS metagenome assembly OCTX01 (sample SAMN02144231, study PRJEB22623) | gut metagenome | biome: sheep rumen | host: Ovis aries | place: New Zealand
CGTAATTCATAATGCATAATTCATAATTATTTGGGTAATCCACACATTTGGTTGACCTGTCCTCTCGTAGAGACGCACGGACGTGCGTGTAATAGAAGAGACGTCGTATTACGCGTCTGCAACATTATGGTATATTTTCAATCATATAAAACAAAAATAGGCGGAAAGATTTCTTTCCGCCTATTCTATTTATTTGAAAATCAGATTAGTCTTCATTCTTGCAACATCCAGCGATGCAGTTCCAAACTACTGCTGCAAGTGCTGCACCAGCGAATGGTCCTACGATGAATGCCCATAGCTGAGACAATGCATCTCCTCCCTCAAATACAGCAGGAGCGATTGAACGTGCTGGGTTGACTGATGTTCCTGTGTAGTGGATTCCTACCAAGTGAACAAGGATTAGTGACAAACCGATGGCAAGTCCTGCGAAATTGCCGGCTCCCTTCTTTGAGTCTGTTGTGCCAAGCACTACAAGTACGAATACGAATGTCAAAATGGTCTCTACAATACATGCTGCAACTGGTCCGTTTGCACAAGAGTTGGCTCCTGTCTGTGTGCCTGCCGCACCTACCTGGCTAACCAACAATGCCAATAAACCGCTTCCGATGAATGCTCCAATTACCTGGAACACCATGTACATACCAGCGTCTTTTGGAGAAATACGCTTTGAAATCAGGCATCCAAGAGTGATTGCTGGGTTGATATGACAACCGCTTATTCCACCGATTGTGTAGGCCATCGCTACTACTGCCAAACCGAATGCAACGGCTGTTCCGACTACTGATGCTGTGTCAACACCACAATTCAAACTTACGGCTGTGCCGCATCCCATGAGGACAAGAACCATTGTTCCTATCATCTCTGCTAAATACTCTTTTTTCATAATCTTATGTTATTTAAATTCAGTCTCTAATATTCTCTTCAATACTACCTGAGCTGAGATCTCTCTGTTGGCTGCCTCTGGGATAACCAATGAGCGTGGACTCTCAATCACGTCGTCTGAAACAATCATGTTACGGCGTACTGGCAAACAGTGCATGAAATATCCGTTGTTTGTCAATGCCATCTTCTCTGTTGTGATTGTCCACGACATGTCTTTGCTCAAGATCTGTCCGTAGTTAGGATCCTGATATGCACTCCAGTTTTTCGCATATACGAAATCAGCTCCGGCAAGTGCCTTGTCCTGATCATATTCCACTTTTGCTCCTCTTACAAACTGCTCTGCCAATTCGTATCCCTTGGGATGAGTGATTACGAAATCAACATCTGCCTCGTTCATGAAATCAGCGAATGAGTTAGGCACAGCCTGTGGAAGTGCTTTTGGATGTGGTGCCCACGACAACACAACCTTTGGACGCTTTACCTCTTTAAACTCCTCGATTGTGATTAGATCGGCGAATGCCTGTAGAGGGTGGCAAGTGGCCGACTCCATTGAGAAAACAGGTTTGCCAGAGTATTTGATAAACTGGTTGATGATTGTCTCCTCGTAGTCGAATTTCTTGCTTTCAAAACGTGCGAAACTTCTTACTCCGATAATATCGCAGAATGATGCCATCACAGGAATAGCCTCAAGCAAGTGCTCGCTCTTGTCGCCATCCATGATCACACCTCGCTCTGTCTCAAGTTTCCATGCTCCTTGGTTCACGTCCAACACCATTGTGTTCATGCCAAGGTTCATGCCTGCTTTCTGTGTAGACAGGCGTGTACGCAAACTGTTGTTGAAGAATACCATAAGCAAAGTCTTGTTCTCTCCAAGATGCTTGTATCCAAATCTGTTCTTCTTTACTTCCAACGCTTCCTTAACGGCTGCGTTCAAATCGCCAAGATCTTTGACACCAGTATAATATCTCATTTTTTTTAAATTATAAATTATAAATGCGTAATGCGAAATTAATTTGTCGCATTTTGCATTTTTTTCTTGTCTATATTTAGTTTGGCAGTCTTTGTAATACTAGTTAGAATCGCGATCAACTCTTTACAATCAGCAATCATAGATTGGAATTGTTGAGGAGTGATATAATTAGTTTTCTCTAGTAGTGTTAGCCAATACTCGGTTTCGCTTGCTTCTTTCAATGAAATACTCATTTTAGAAATGAAGTCAGCGTTGCTTTGACCTCTTACCGCCTCTTTTATGTTCGCTCCAATGCTAGTACCACTTCTTACCATTTGCTTTGAAAGAATATATTCTTTACTCTCAAATGTTAGATGCTTGTAAAGCTCAATGCATTTTACTGCAAAATCCAAACTTTTTGACTCAACAATATTCTCCTTCATTCATAATCCTCCTGTTTTTATTCTAATCCATTTAAATTTTATTATTTATTATTTATTATTTATTTTTTATTTAGCATTTAGCATTTAGCATTTAGCATTTAGCATTTAGCATTTAGCATTTAGCATTTAGCATTATTTCCTCACTTGTCCGTTTCCTTCAATCACCCATTTGTATGTGGTGATCTCCTCAAGTGCCATTGGTCCACGTGCATGAAGCTTCTGTGTCGAGATTCCTATCTCTGCACCAAGTCCGAACTGTGCTCCGTCAGTGAAGCTTGTTGGTGCATTCTGGTAGACGCAGGCTGCATCCACTAATTGCACATATTTAGCCAACGCTGTTGGATCTTCACTGATGATGGCTTCTGAGTGTTTTGACGAATATGTGCTCACATGCTCAATAGCACCGTCGATATTGTCGACAGTCTTTATTGCCATCTTATAGTCTTGAAACTCGCAACCGAAATCATCTGCTGTCGCATGGTTTTTCAATTCGGATGGATATTGTTTAAGAGCAGCATATGAAGCATCGTCGCAATAAAGTTTTACATTGCTTGCCGCAAGTGGCGCGCATAGAGCATCGATGTCACAGAGACGGTCTTTGTGGATGATGAGGCAGTCGAGCGCGTTGCAGACGCTCACACGGCGAGTCTTTCCGTTGTTGACGATTGCTTTGCCTTTCTCCAAATCTCCGGCTTTGTCGAAATATGTATGGACAACGCCGGCTCCTGTCTCGATGACATTCACTTTCGCGTTCTCTCTTACGAATTTGATCAGGCCAGCGCTTCCGCGTGGAATAAGCAGGTCGACGTAATCGCGTGCCGCAAGTAAGTCTGCGGTTGCCTCACGTCCTGCAGGCATAAGTGCCACGATGTCTGGGTTGACATTGTGCTTTTTCAAAACGTTGTGGATCACGTTTACAATCGCAGTGTTGCTTTCGAATGCGTCAGTTCCTCCCTTTAGCACACAAGCGTTACCTGATTTCAGACATAGGCTGAACACGTCGAATGTCACGTTTGGTCGGGCCTCATAGATAATTCCAATCACACCGAATGGCACACTCACACGTTTGATCTTCAGACCGTTTGGCAGTGTGTTTTCCTTTGATGTTTTCCCAAGTGGCGACGGTAGGGTAGCGACGTTGCGGATGTCGGATGCAATTCCGTCTATACGCTCCTTTGTCAGCTTCAATCTGTCGTACATTGGATTGGCAGGATCCATCTTGGCCAAATCTTTTTCGTTGGCTGCTAAAATCTCGGCGCTGTTGCTTTCAGCAGCGTCAGCCAAATCACGAAGAATATCGTTGATCTTACTTTCCGACAGAAGATTCAGTTCCGCTGATGCCTTCTGTACTTTTTTGAAAATATCTATATTGCTCATATCCTTTTATTTACCATTTGAAAATATCCTCTTTGCATAAAGGTCTTTCCTCTTCTCTCCAGTTGAATCCCCTCAACTTCTGTTCCTTTTCAGACATTTTGCCCGGCGGGTACATCTTGCCTTTTGACTCGGGAGTCATTTTTATCCTGTCCATTTTTTTGTCGACAAGGAAGATGGTTAGTTTCTGGCCTTCACACTTGTTGATTCCGATCAGTTTGTTGTATTCGTCCTGTGCGTAGTATAGCGACATGGCGTTGCCAATCATGTCCAAGCGGTCGAGATAACTGTTTTTGAAATAGCCTTTGGCTTCTCTTCCGTTAAGCTGGTCGTAGCAGTCTACCGCTTGCTGTTGGATCACAAATGCGTTGCCCTGGACATGCATCCAGTTTGGCTTGTTCTCTTTTGTGAAGATCTTGATTGTGTCGCCGGTGATCTGGCTTTCGTCCGACCATAATACAGGGTTGCCATCCAGACGGATCAATGAATCAAGTTCTATGTATGTCATCGAATCTCCTTTAGCCTGCATGTCGTTGCTGAAAAGTTTCACGTGATGGAAAGCGTAAAGCTCTCTTTTAGTTGTGTCGACGGGAGACTGGAGATACTTGATCGTGTCGCCGTGCACGAACATTGTGTCGTCCGGATTGGAATAGTCCATCATGCATGCCCTGCCTACGATGATGCCCTTGCCGGGATTGTTCTGCATCCATGCGTAATCGCCGGAAAAACCGGTGTGTGAAGAGTCGTCGAGAGCCAACGCGTCGCCCCACATCTCCACTGTGTTTGTCAGACTGGAGAAATAGATGGAGTCGGCGGTCATTTTGTCGCCTTTCTTGCTTGTCAGGACGGAATGGTTGTATAGACGTCCGTATCTGTCCACGGTGTTGGTCCACGCATGTGTGGTCTCTATTGTGTAGTCGGTGTGGTAGATAGTAGACGGGCCGAACACAGAAGAAATGTTCTGCTTTTGGTCGAACTTCAGAGAGTCAGTGAGAATCTTTGTCTCTCCGCTCAGCATTGTCACGTCTCCCTTGAAAAATGAGACTTTTGAGCTAGGGTAGTAATACCCTTTTTTAGAGACAATGTCAAATTGAGGGTCGACGAGATGTCCGCCATCAGCGTAATATCCGTAGTTGGCGTCTCTGTAGAAATCGAGCCAGTCTGTTGTCAGTGTCATGCTTCCGTTATGAAGCACAGCCCCTCCACGCACTTTGATTATTCGAGTGTTCCCATCGTAATACATCGTGTTGGACACCATGGTCATAGTGTCCTGCACCACACGACAGTTTCCGAATGCGTCAAACGAATTGTTGGTGTCGTAGAAATATGCGCTGTCACAGTACATCACAGCATTCTCGTGACGGAATCTGACATTGCCGCGAAGAATCTGATAGTCGCGTCCATGCTCCTTGTCGAACGACAGCTCCTCGCTATTTTCTAGGATCACATTTGTCGCGGCATTGGCAGACACTGCAAAAAATAACAGCAGCAAAAATATATATGTCTTTTTTATTAGACTCATTGTTGCGTTGTATCGAAACTTTTATTTAATCCAACCGTCATGCTCGAAGTCGCAGTTTTTCCAATTTTCATCAATGCGGACGTATGTCTCTTTCTGCTTCTTCGCAATCCAGCTGTTTAATTTTTCCTGTTTCTTATGACCTTCATACAGTTGTTTGAGCAAAGCAAAATCGTGGCTCATGTTTGCCTTGTGTGCTTTTGTCTTGCTTTTCAGCTTGGCGATGCAGTATACAGTCTTTCCTGAACGGTCGACCATAAGGAATGGTTTTGATACCTGTCCTTCTTCCAAAGAGTATACTGCTCTACCTACCTCCTGTGGAAGTTCCTGCATCTCATGCTTGGTAGAACCATTTTGCATGTTTGTAAGGATGCCCGAACAGTTGCGTGTGCTTTTGTCAGTAGAGTAGAGAGCCACACATTGCTCGAATGTAAATTTCTTATCGTCAATGACTTTGGCGATACTGTCGATTCGTTCTTTTGCCTTATTCATATTCTCCAAAGATGCCTTTGGCTTGAGCAAAATATGACGTGTGTTTACTTTCTCGTCCTTCCTCTCAATAAGCTGTATCAAGTGAAATCCGAATTCACTCTCCACTATCTTTGAGATTTTTCCAGGCTCATACATTGCGAAAGCGACGTCGGCATATTCTTTCACCAATTGTCCTCTTCCCATGAATCCAAGTTCACCACCTCTTTTTGCACTCTCTGCATCTTCAGAATAGAAAATTGCCAAAGTGGAGAATGAAGTGCTTCCGTCGTCGCAGCGTTTCTGGAAATCACGTAGTTTGTCCTTGACTTCCTCAATCTCCTCTTTTGTGATGAACGGCTCAACGGTCAGAATCTGCACCTCTACCTGGTTAGGAATACTAGGCAGGCTGTCTTCTGGCAGACTGTTTGCAAATTTGCGTATTTCTGCTGGAGTCGACTGAATTGTTCCGACCACTTTGTTTTGCACTTGCTGTACCAATTGCTGGGTGCGGACCATATCCTTCAATTCAGTGCGGATGTCCTCATAGTCTTTCATGAAATACTCAGCAAGTTTTTCTTTTGAACCGATTTGTCCGACCATATAATTGAGACGCATCTCTACCTGTTGGTCTACAGATTTCTCGTCGGCTTCAATACTATCAATTTTAGCTTGGTCGAGGAACAGCTTGGTAAGAGCCATCTGCTCTGGAATGTAGCAGTATGGGTCGCCCTTGATTTTCTCCCCTTCCATCTGCATACGGATTTTCTGCTCCTCTACGTCGGATTTCAGGATGATTTCATCGCCGACAATCCAAGCGATTTCGTCCACTATGTTGTTTTGTGCAAATGCTGAAAAAGCAAGGTTCAGCAAAGCTAATATTGAAATAATCTTTATTTTTTTCATTTTTTCTCGTTTCTGATCAAAGCACCTGATTGGATAGCTTCGTTGTAAGCGTCGTCAGCCAGTTTGCGCAAGAAATTAGCCTTTTTTTGTTCTATCATCATGTTTTCAATTCTTTCCTTCACATATATGAAAGGTTGTCTGTCACCCACCTTGATGTGGTCTTGGACAACAAGAATATAAACATTTTCTTCATCTGTGCTTTCAAAATGGTTTTTATGCTCAAATGAGTGCGTGCGTGAAATGTCAAACATTCCCAGACGCTGGACAGCTGCGATAGGAGTCCATTCGTTGTCAAAATATTTGATTTTCAAACCGTATTTTGTGGCTATCGGTTCGATGGCACTGATGTTGATTTCCGCAAATTTAAGCAAACTGTTGATTTCGCTTTTAGCCTGAGACTTTACTGGCATGGTGATGAATATTCCGTTGAACAGTGTCTCATGAGCGGTGTAGAGATCAGGATTGCTGTTGTAGAAATCCTGAAGTTCTGATTCTTTGATTGGGTTGCTGAGTTTGTCATGAATCAGGTGCTGCTGGTATTCGTATATCATCAACGATTTACGATATTTCTCTACGAGCAGGTCCACCTCTTCAGTTTCAGTGATGTTCTCTTCTGCTTTTAGGTATAGAAGTTCTTCTACAGCCCAATTTCGGATATAGTTGTCGATGCTTTTGATGCTGTCTTCATACGACATGTCAGGATGAAGAACACTTTTGACCTCATCTTCGTATAAAGGTTTGCCGTTCAATTCAGCGATTGGCTCAACTCCTTTGCCGAAGTATTTACATGACGAAAAGCAGCACATAGAAAAAAGTGCTGCTATTCCGGTCATTTTTATAGTCTTTTTTATAAATAACTTTTTAGTGTGTGCCATATTTAATGGTTATTCACTGTTTTGTATACGTCTTCTTTAATGACAACTGGATAGAGTCGACGGTTGTTGTTGATCCAATTCTTTTCCAGCTCTTTTTGGTAATCAGCAATCACCTTGCCCTTTACAGAAGTGTGCCACTGAGGAATTTTTGATTCATTTCCGTATATATACACAAGTGGAAATTTTTCAGCTTCAACGGTGGAATCCGCTGGGATTGTTTTGAAATAATATTTGTCCAAGATCGCGTTTTCACCTTTTATCCAGGCTCCTTTCTTAGTCGTATACCCTTTGCGTATTTTATCTTTAACGAGTTCGTTAAATTCGAATGCATCCAAATTAGAATTCTTTGTGGCCAGTGTCTTTATTTTTTTCAATGTGTCTTTGTTGGCAACAGAGAAGATCACTCCGACCCATTTAGGCTCGTCGAACTGATATTTCTCTTTCCTCTCACGGAAGAATTTAGACAAACTGTCTGCTTTTGTTGATTTATTACCCCAAACATGGAAATCACTTGCTGCATATACCAATAATCCGTCGCTATATTCTTTTAAAGCATATACGAATTCTTTGTTCTTTTTTGCAATGCTTTTCAATTCTTTGTTCAAGGCATCAAGTTCAACAATGTCTTGGATATAATTTACCAAATTTTCTTTGTATGTCAAGTTGGTGTCTATAGAAATTTCTGTGCGTAGATATTTCTCACCAACTTTTTTCCTGTATGAGTCGTGGAAATTCATGTATTTATGTCTGAAATCTTCTGTAGTGATGACTTCACCATTGTATTCATACCATGTTCCGTCAATCTTTTTTATTGAATCAACCATAAACTCCATGCCGACATTTTTCAGCTTAGCAACCTCATTGATAAGCGAGTCGTTAAGCTTGAATCCATTTTTGTAACGAAGCTCTTCACCAACTTTTTTCTTTACTGCTTCATATCGGTCTCCACTCATCACCTTTTTCTTCAATGCTTCATATTTAGCACTGTCAAGGGGAACAGCTGTTTGAATTTCATCTACCACGAAAATGTGCTTGCCAAATGAACTTGTGTATTTTTGAACATCACCGACTGGCATTTTGAATAGTTTGTCTATGATTTCCTGAGGATACAAACCATCATTTTTAATAAGCCCCATGTCGCCTTTGTCTTTTTTAGCGTTGCCCTTCATGGAATATTTTTTTGCTACTTTGCCAAAATTTTTACTTTTCTTTGCGATTGCAAAAACAGAATCTACGTAAGAATCTCTTGTCTCTAAAGGGAAGAAAATCTCATGGGCTTTTACAGCAATTGCTTTTGGACGTCTGTCGTGGATATAAACGATATGGTATCCAAATTGTGTGGTGAATGGAGTACTGAATTCACCAACAGGTGTGTTGTATGCAACGGTCTCAAAATTGTAAACCATGTCGAAAGCGGAGAATTCTCCTAGAAAACCTCCTCTGAAGGCACTGCCACAGTCTGAATTTTCCTTCGCTAAATCAAAGAATTTTTCCCCTTTCTTAAGACGATTGTAAATCTTGTCGATCTTTTGTTTTGACGCCTCATTTACACCTTTGATTAAGATGTGACTGGCTGTGATATATTCCTGTTCTCTTTGATATGCTTCGTTGATGAATTTTTTCTCCAAATCTCCGTTTATGAGATATGGATATGCTAAATGCTTGACATACGAATCCAACTCTTTTGTATATGTGTTGAGTTTCAAGTCAGGAAATCTTTTTGTCGCATCATATGATTTTAATTTGTAGTTGATGAACAATTCCTTGTAGTCGTCCATGCTCATCGGACCATCCAAAGAGATGTTGTTGTTCTTGTTGTACATGTACTCAAACTCACCTCTTGTGATTGTGTCGAATCTGTATGCTTCTGTACCTATAACCATAAGCACGGGATCATCAGATTTGTTTATTGATTTCATCAAGCCTGGAACATCTATATCCATTGCTGATGCACTAATGCTTGTTAATGCGCAAACTGTCGCTATGTATTTTGCTACGTTCATTATTCTTTTTGTTTTTGTTTCTGCAAATCTACCACTTTTTTCTATTTATTCATAATGAAAATTTGTTTTGAACATAAATCAAATATCGTTTTTGATGAAATAGATACATTATTTGTCTTATTTTCTGTTTTCCAACATTATTTGTCGACTTTTTTTATTATATTTGTCGCCGATAAAATTATATATGCTAAATGGTTTGTGGCGAGGTATGTATCACTGTTGTAAAAGGGGGTGAGGATGTTTCTGCCATGAATATAATCCTTTTTTAATGGCAACATTCGAAGAATTGGGTTTCAAAGATGAAATCCTGAAGGCTGTTTCCGACATGGGTTTTGTCGAGGCAATGCCGATCCAAGAGAAGGTTACTCCTTTCTTGCTTAGTGATGACGATAGAGATTTGGTGGCTTTGGCCCAAACCGGAACCGGCAAGACTGCTGGCTTTGGACTTCCTGTACTCCAACTTACAGATGATTCTCGCAATCAGATTCAAACGTTGATTCTTGCTCCTACACGTGAACTTTGCGTGCAGATTAGCAATGATCTTAAAAATTTCGCAAAGTATACTAAGGTCAAGGTCGTTCCTGTTTATGGTGGTGAAAGCATCATCCGCCAGTTTAAGGACCTTGATGTGCAGCCTCAGATCCTTGTGGCTACTCCTGGTCGTCTTATTGACCTTATTGAACGAAAAAAAGTGCATCTTGAAAATGTGAGGTTCCTTGTCCTTGATGAGGCTGACGAGATGCTTAACATGGGTTTCAAAGAAGATATCGAAAGAATTTTCAGCGAAATACCGGAAGACCATCGTACTCTTCTTTTCTCGGCTACTATGCCTAGAGAAATCGCTAACATCGCAAAAAACTATATGAAGAATCATGTGGAGATCGCGATTGGCAAGAAGAATTCGGGATCAGAAAACGTGAGCCATATTTATTATATGGTTGCGGCTAAAAACCGCTACGCTTGTCTGAAACGTGTTGTCGACCTTAATCCGGATATTTACGGAATTGTCTTCTGTCGCACTCGTCAGGAGACCAAGGATATTGCAGAGTCGCTGATGAAGGATGGCTATAACGCCGATGCACTTCACGGTGATTTGTCGCAGGCTCAGCGTGACGCTGTGATGCAGAAATTCAGAATCAAGAATCTCCAGCTTCTGGTGGCAACTGATGTCGCCGCTCGTGGATTGGACGTGAACAACTTGACTCATGTTATCAACTATTGCTTGCCTGATGATGTGGAAAGCTACACTCACAGAAGCGGACGTACCGGTAGAGCTGGCAAAAAGGGTGTCTCTATAAGCATCCTTCATCTCCGTGAGAAAAGCAAAATCCGTGAGATTGAGAAGATTATCGGCAAGGAGTTTGAAAGAAAGGATGTCCCATCAGGAATGGAGGTCTGTTCGGCTCAGTTGAAGTCTATCCTAAACAAATTAAAGACTGTAGAGATCAATGAGGAGCAGGTGTCGCAATATCTGGATATGGCGTATTCCGAGCTTGAAGGAATGAGCCGTGAGGATATCATCAAACATTTTGTCTCATTGCAATTCAATCAGTTTATTGAATATTATAAAGACGCGGAGGATCTTAATATTACGGAGCGTCCAGAGCGTGGCGGACGTGATAAGAAGGGCAGACGTGGTGATGACAAGACTGATGGTAAAGAGAAAAAAGGTTTACGTGGCGGCTACACTCGCCCTGATTTTACTCGCCTGAAAATCAATAAAGGAGAGAATGTCGGTCTTACTCCGAAAAAGGTGCTCGGACTTATCAATGACACTGTCAACGATAAAAATATCAGTATCCGTGATATAGAAATCACTCCTCGCTACACTTTCTTTGACGTGCCTAACTCTCATGTCCAGAAGATGTTCAAGGCATTTAGCGAGGTGCATCGTGGCAGTGATCTTGTTTTGGCTGAAGTGCAGGGCGAACAGCGTGGACGCAGCCGCAACAGTGAAAGACGTACTAAGGATTTCGGAGACAAAAATTTCGGCGGCGGAAAACGCAAGCATGATGATGACGAATGGGCTTATCAAAAGCCACGTCGTGACCGCAAGGGTGCACCTACCGACAACAGAAAACGTAAGAAGGAAGGGCAGCGTCGAAATAAGTTTAATTAACGATAGCTTATGGCAAATTCGCCAGGGCTTGTTAATAAAAGAAGAGTTTGGAAGACAAGTATCTGACAATCAATGCTCCGTCGGAGGGATTATACAAAGAGAAGGGCAGTAAGTTTATTGCCTTTGCAGTACCTGTTTCTAATGTGGAGCAGATAAAGACGATACTTGAGGAGAAGCGTAAGGAGCATCACGATGCCCGACATGTATGCTATGCATATATTTTGGGTGTCGACAAAGCAGACTATCGTTCGAATGATGATGGAGAACCGTCGGGCACAGCTGGACGCCCGATTCTTGGCTCTCTTTTGTCTGCCGGTGTGACAAATGTTTTGATCGCTGTGGTTCGATATTTCGGCGGTACAAAACTTGGAACGAGCGGATTGATAAACGCTTATAAAGTGGCGTCGGCGGATGCTTTGGAAAATGCGGAGATTGTAGAGAAGACGGTGGACGAGGAAATCCATATTTCGTTTGATTATCTAGTGATGAATGATGTGATGAAGATAATCAAGGATGTGGCTCCACAGGTCATGTCGCAGCAGTTCGACAACAACTGCAACATGGTACTCTCTATTCGTAAAGGCGACGCTCCGAATTTGATTGAAAGGTTGAAAAAAGTGGAATCTCTTATAATTGAAGACTGATATGAGAAAATTTATTATTTTGTCTTTATTTACTTTGGTGACATCTTTGGCAATGTCGCAAGAGTCACAAAAGAATAAAACCAGTGCCGCGGATATTATTGCCAATATTTTGTCGAACACTGGAGGAGGTTATTCCTACGACACCGATGGCAATGGAGAGTCGCAGGGCTTTTGGGTGAGTACGGGATATACATTCCATGTGGATGAGAAACTGGCAGTCTCTCCACGTTTGGTATACAACTGGGATCATTTCAGCTGCGACGGCGGATATTCTGCGGAATATAAATCATTGCGTGTTCCGGTAAGGGCAGACTATAGCCTTGTCAACAATGGGACATTCGGCGTCGGAGCCTATGGAGGTGTGGATGCGGAAAGAATCATGAGAGTATCCAACAACAATTATGATTTTGGTGTCCGACCAATCCAGTGCTCTGTGTTTGCGGGGGCGTCTATGCGAATCGCAAACAGAATTTCTGCTAATGTCGGATACAGAGTAGGATTGCTGTCTTTTTATAAAGATGGTACGGGAAGAAACAAAGGTTTTGAGTTTTCATTCAATTTCTAACGATAAAGAATCGGTTTTTGAAATAAAAAAACTAATTTTGACGGAGTTTTAAATAATTTAAGTCGATGAGTTTTAGTTCAGACGCAAATAAGATTTTTGATCAGGTTGTCGCAGACTATCACAAGAGCGATGACGTCGATGCACAGATGAAGAATCCGTATCAAGCAGGTACGATTGAATCGGTGTTATATTTAAAAAATTGGATTGATTCGGTTCAGTGGCACTTGGAGGACATCATCCGTGACCCACAAATCGATCCGGTTGAGGCATTGAAGATTAAGCGTCGTATAGATAAGTCTAATCAGGATCGTACAGACCTTGTTGAGAGAATAGACAGCTATTTTTTGGAGAAATATTCATCAGTGAAGGTAAAGCCAACTGCTGTTATCAACACTGAGTCGCCAGCTTGGGCTATCGACCGTCTTTCCATTTTGGCATTGAAGATCTACCACATGCAGGTGGAGGTAGACCGTAAGGATGTAGACGCTTCACATATTGACGCGTGTCAGAAGAAGCTTAATGTCCTATTGGAGCAAAGAGTAGATTTGTCGTCGGCTATCGACCAGTTGATTTCTGATATTGAGAACGGAGATCGCTACATGAAGGTCTACAAGCAGATGAAGATGTACAACGATCCGAATCTAAACCCAGTGCTTTACGCGTCTGGAAAATAAGATATGGCAAAGAGAGTATTGTTGATGAGATTGTCGGCGATGGGCGACGTGGCGATGACGGTGCCAGTTGTGGCTTCGTTCGCAAAGGCTTATCCAGACATCAATATAACAATGCTTTCCACTCCACGTTTCCAGCCTTTGTTCGCTAATATTTCGAACCTTAGTTTTGTCGGTGTAGACAAAGCTGGTCGTCATAATGGAATCAGAGGATTGTGGAAACTGAGTAAAGAGATTACCGCCGATGGCAAGTTCGACCAAATGATTGATCTCCACGATGTGCTACGAAGCAAGATACTTCGTACGATTATGCGTCTGAAGGGAGTGAAGGTGACTGTGGTCGACAAAGGCAGGGCAGAGAAAAAAGCGTTGATAGACGGGAAAAACAAGTCTCAGTTGAAACAGATGGTCAAGCGTTACCATGAAACGTTTGAAAAGGCTGGATATAAGTTTGACCTCAACTACGAAGGCTATTGTCCCAATACATCTACAGATTTAAGTGAGAGTCTGAATCTCACATCCCACGTCTCCAATATAGGAATAGCACCGTTCGCCCAGCATGAAGGGAAAATCTATCCATTGGATAAGATGGAGCAGGTCGTTAAAACATTGTCGGAACGCAATATTGGTGTTTATCTTTTTGGTGGTGGGAAAAAAGAGGAAGACGTTTTCAACTCATGGGTCGAGAAATATCCCAACGTCATCTCTCTCGCTGGAAAATATAAGTTGCAGGAAGAGATGGTGGCGATGAAGAAGATGGACCTCATGCTCACGATGGATTCTGCGAATATGCATTTGGCGTCGTTGTGTGGTGTGAAAGTGGTCTCGATATGGGGGGCAACTCATCCATATATGGGATTCTACGGTTATGGTCAGGATCCGGAAGACGCAATTGTCGCCAACTTAGATTGCCAGCCATGTTCGGCATACGGCAATAAACCGTGCAGATTTGGGGATTATAGATGTATGACGCAGATAAATTCCGAAACCGTTTGCAAGAAAGTTTTGAACATTCTTAATAAAACAGAAGATTAAATTATCGTTTGCATAAAACGAAAACATAGATAATAATGGAAAAAATAATATTAACTGGAGACAGACCAACTGGCAAATTGCACCTCGGTCATTATGTAGGTTCTTTGAAAAGACGCGTCGAGCTGCAGAATTCTGGATTGTATGACAAAATATTTATCATGATTGCCGACGCTCAGGCTTTGACAGACAATGCTGATAATCCAGAGAAGGTGCGCCAGAATATCATAGAGGTGGCGTTAGACTATCTTTCTGTTGGTTTGGATCCCACAAAGTCGACAATATTCATACAGAGCCAGGTGGCAGAGCTATGTGAGTTGGCATTTTATTATATGAATCTGGTTACAGTCTCACGTTTACAGCGTAATCCGACTGTAAAGACAGAGATTAAGATGCGTAATTTCGAGGCTAACATTCCCGTCGGCTTCTTCTGCTATCCTATCTCGCAGGCCGCTGATATCACAGCGTTCAAGGCAACGACAGTTCCGGTCGGAGAGGATCAGGCTCCGATGATTGAACAGACTCGTGAAATTGTCAACAGATTCAATCATATATATGGAGAGACGTTGGTAGAGCCAAACATTCTATTGCCAGACAATGCGGCATGTTTGCGTTTGCCGGGAACCGACGGAAAGGCGAAGATGAGCAAGTCTCTTGGCAACTGTATATATTTGTCTGATAGTGAGGCTGATGTGCAGAAGAAGGTGAAGTCGATGTTTACAGATCCAACACACTTGAAAGTGTCAGATCCGGGAAAATTGGAAGGAAATGCCGTCTTCACATATCTTGATGCATTCAGCAGAGACGAGCATTTTGCAGAATTCCTGCCAGAGTATGCAAACTTACAGGAGTTGAAAGATCACTATACAAGAGGAGGTTTGGGAGATATGAAGGTGAAGATGTTCCTCAACTCAATTTTGCAGGAGGAGTTGAATCCAATCAGAGCAAGAAGAAAAGAGCTAGAAAAGGATATCGAGGAAATTTACAGGATCTTGAAGAAAGGATCGGATGAGGCGAGAGAAACAGCTGCACAAACACTGGCAGATGTTCGCAGCGCGATGAAAATAAATTATTTCGACGATACAGAACTAATCAGAGAGCAGGCTGCTAAGTATAGAAATGCCGAGTGATTTAGTTACAATATTGAGTCAAGAATCTGAAATCGTTTGGATTCTTGACTCTTTTTTTTAATTTTGTGGCAGATACATGCAGATGTGTCTAAATATATTGCCATCCGACTGGATAAAAAGCGTTTTATTAAGTTGGTCCGTTAATTTGAAGAAAGTAGGAAAGACTTGGACTCTGAAGACAGAAATAAGTCAATCGGTAGAGTTGACAAAGTAAGTCTTTCTGACAACAACACTATTGTATATTACAAACACTAATTCCCATGAAACAATTCAACAAAAGTTAACATTAATTGCAAAAATGTGTTAAAGAGCATTTTTGCAAAATTCTTTTGCCCTAATATGCTACACATTTCTTAGTAATTGAATATATTTGTCGCATTTTAGAGATAGAAAGTGAAATAAAAATTAATAATAATTAACAAAAGGTAAAGATGAGGAAAGTTTTATTATCTGTCGCAATGATGTCCTCAGCACTTACAGTGATGGCCGATAGAACCATCAAGGGTGTTGTGAAAGATGCGAAAGAACCTCTACCGTTCGCCAATGTAGTGATTAAAGGTACTACAATCGGTACAAACACCGATATGGACGGTAACTACGAGATTGAGGTGCCAGAAGGTGCCATTCTAGAGTTCTCTTACTCTGGTTATGAAACACAGACAAGAAAGATCACTGCAAAGACAGGATCTACTCTTAATGTGACATTGTCAGAGGAGATGCTAGAAGAGTTGGTTGTTACTGGTTATGGTGTTCAGAAGAAGACAGACGTTACCGGATCTGTGTCTTCATTGAATGAGGCAAAACTTAAGGAAAGTGTTGCAACTTCCATTGACCAGGCGATGGCAGGTCGTGTATCTGGTGTGAGCGTAACATCTTCATCAGGTCAGCCAGGACAGGCAACTTCGGTACGTGTGCGTGGAGTTTCCACGTTGAATGGTTCTGCTGAGCCTTTGTACGTTGTGGATGGTATGCCAATTGGTGGTGGTGATGCATCTCACTCAGCATCTACTAACCCATTGGCTTCAATCAACCCTGCAGATATCGTTTCGATGGACGTGTTGAAGGATGCCTCTGCAACAGCTATCTACGGATCTCGTGCTGCTAATGGTGTCGTAATGATCACAACACGTAAGGGTAAGAGTGGAGATGCTAAGATTTCATATGATGGAACTTTCTCAATGTCTCAGTTCACTAAGAGATACGACATGATGAATCTTAAGGAGTATGCTGAATATGTGACATCTGATGGATATCGTAATAATATCAATCCAGAAACAGACGCCCTTTTGATAAATCCATCTGTATTAGGAGAGGGAACAAACTGGCAGGATGAGTTGTTCCGTAACGGACTAGGACATAGTCATCAGGTTAGTGCTTCTGGAGGTACAGATAAGACTACATATAACATTTCGATGGGTTACACAGGTCAGGATGGAGTTATGCTAAGCTCTGACTACAAGCGTATCAATGGTCGTGTTAATGTAGAGACTCAGGCTAAGGAGTGGATGAAAATTGGTATGAACGTTGGTGTTACTCGTCAGGAGAAGACAACAATCTATAATATCAAGAAAACAGATGCAACAGAGGCTTCAATTGGAAACAATGATCAGATCGATGAGTCAGTTATTGTTCAGTCGTTGCTTTCTTTGCCTTCATATTCTCCATATACTGTTGATGGAAAGCCTTACGGCCCACCAACAAATGATGGTGTGAAGATGAATCCAATCGCAGATCTTAAGATGTCTCCAGTAGAGAGAACAGAGTTCAACGTCTTGGGAACAGCATTCATTGACATCACTTTGTTTGATAAGAAGAAGGCTGATCAGAAGGCATTGGATAAGAAAGCTCAGGAGGAGTCTGGCGATCCAGCTGCAAAGGGAGAGAAAACAAAGATGGGAGAGAACAGATTGTCTTGGAAGAATGAGTTTGGTATCGATGTCACAAATGCAGACGAAACCTACTTCAAGCCATACTACAAGATCAATGATGCGTTTAAGCGTGAGGCAGATGCGGCAAACTTGTCGACTGGTGATTACAAGAACAACTCAATCCGTTTCTCATCTTACGCTACATGGTTGCGTGATTTCAATAAGAAGCACAATTTGAACTTGATGCTTGGTACCGAGTTCAACAAGTATTCTTATGAGGGTCTAGTAATGAAATACTACGGATATGAAGAGGGAGCAATACCATTGCCTACTGCATCAACATCAAGTAAGACAGTTGGTTCTAACTTCAAGGGAGAAGGATCAATGGCATCATTCTTCGGTCGTGGAGTTTATAGTATAGCAGGAAAGTATATCCTAACAGCTACTGGACGTTTCGATGGATCTTCTAACTTCGCACCGGGCAACAAGTGGGGATTCTTCCCTTCATTTAGTTTCGCTTGGCGTCTTGAGGAAGAGGAGTGGGCTAAAGGAAAGTTCAAGGATGTGTTCTCTTCATTTAAGGTTCGTGCAGGTTATGGACAGACAGGTAACGCAAACTGTGCTCAGGCTCACTTAGCTACAGTTACTAATATTGGACAGTCAGGAACTTATAGCCCTGGTACATATACAAACCAGAATTTGAAATGGGAAACAAACTCAATGATCAATATGGGTCTTGATTTTGGATTCCAGAAGAGCAAGTTGAATGTCACAATAGATGGTTACTACAAGAAGAACAAGGATTTGCTTTTGTTGCAGGAACTTCCAACTTATATCGCACAGAGCGATTACAAGTATATTACTCCTTCATATGTAAACGCAGGTTCTATTCAGAATGTGGGTATGGATTTGCAGTTGAGCCGTCGTGTAGAAAGAGACGTCAATGAAAGACTTAAGTTCGCTTGGGAGTCTGATTTGACATTCTCTTTGGTACGTTCAAAGGTGCTTGACCTAGGTTCTTCATGTGAGGCAATATACAACAATCCTCAGTATGCTTTGTTCTCAACAAAGTACAATATCAACAGAACAGTTGTTGATGAGGCTCCTGGTAAGTTCTGGGGATACAAGTATATTGGTATTGCACAGAATCAGGATGAGGCAAATGCTTACAATGAGCGTACAGGAAGAAACATTGGAGTTGGTGATATGATGCTTTCTGACGAGGAGACTTGGATTGGAGATCCAAATCCAGCATTCACAGCAGGTTGGGCAAACTCATTCTCTCTAGGACAGTGGACATTGGGAGTACAGTTCAATGCAACTGTAGGTAACGATGTTTACAACCTAGTACGTATGAAGCTTGAGAACAATGCAGGTGACGCTAAGTGGTGGAACCAGTCAGCAGATGTATTGAACTATGCAGTTGTTAAGGAAGTTGACGGCAAGAAGGTTGTTGTTAACGATTCTTCAATTCCGGCTCCAACAGGTACAGATAAGGGACAGAAGTCAGTATCAGATCGTTATGTTGAGGACGGTTCATTCTTGAGACTTCAGAATGTAGCTTTGACATATAGATTCCGTCCAGAGGCTAACAGAAAGTTGCATATCGATGGACTTCGTATTTCAGCTTCATGCTCTAATGTTTGTACAATTACAGGTTATTCAGGTTATGATCCAGAGAACCCAGGTGGAGCAACTCGTCAGGGTGTTGATGAGGCGCGTTACCCAAGTCCACGTACTTACACTTTGGGCTTAGGATTTAGTTTCTAATTCTATTTCAAGAAATTTAATATGAAAGCAATTTATAAATCAGCAGCTCTTTTATTTGGAGCGATGTCGCTTTTTTCTTCGTGTGAAGATTTCTTGACACGAGACCCTCAGGATTCGTATTTGTTGAACGAATACTTGAATTCAGATGAGAGATTGGATGGTTACACAAGGCAGGTGCGTGGACCAATGACATGGTTCGGTTACGAAGAAAAGTTCTCATGGTGTGTAGGTGAGGTTTACTCAGGTAACGTTTACCACAACTATGGTGATGAGGGAGAATTCCACTTCATGTCATTCGGTAATAACAATGCTAATATCAGCAACGCATATACTTCATTGTATGCTGTGATTGCAAAATGTAACCACATCATTAATGAGGTGCCTAAAATAGCACAGGAAAATAATCTTTCTAAGGCTGCAATTGATAAGTGTGTCGGTGAGGCTTTGATGTACCGTGGTATGGCATACTTCTTCTTGGCTGAGTATTGGGGAGCTTCTCCTATTGTGCTTCACAATGCTGAGACAATATCAGGAGATTTGGCTTCACAGGTTACAAAGGCAGACAGAAAGTCTTTGTATACTTTGATCGAGAAGGATTGGAAAGAGGCTTACGAGAAACTTCCTGAAAAACAGCAGCCAGGATGTCGTGCTTGGAAGGCTTCTGCATCAGGTATGCTTGCAAAGCTTTATGTGACTATGGCATCTTGCCAGACACAATTGGATGATAAGGGTTCTTATGTTTGTCCAGATCCAAATGGCTATTACAATATGGCTATTGAGCAGGCAGATATCACATTGAAACTATGTGATTTTATGGAGGAAGGCTATGAGGCATATGATGCAATGTTCCAGCCTGGTACTTTCAGTAAGGAAATCTTGTTTGCTTTGTTGTTTGAGCAGGGACCTTATGGAGCAGGAAGCCCTCGTCAGGTGCAGTTCGCAAGATCTACATTCGTGGCAAATGGTCCTGATGCATGGGGTGGAGAAAAAGGTTTGACAACTATGCTTTTTGATTCATACGATAAGAAGAATGATATCCGTTTGAAGGCTACTTCTTACTATTTCGGTGCGGATGATTCTTATACGGATGCTTTGACAAAAGCTGATGCAGCAGCAGGTAGAGGTCACTTCTACATCATGAATAATGGTGCTAAGTACTACTACTTCTTGAACCCTAACAAGAGCTTGACTCAAAGTGAAAGAGATCAATACTTTGGTTCAGAGCCTAATTCAGCTGTATTCAACCATTGTCGTAAGTTTGTTTATGGTGTTAAACCTCTTGACAACCAGATGTCAATTGATCTAACAATGCCTTTGCTTCGTGTCGCAGATGTATATCTTTTGAGAGCTGAGGCAAAGATGGGTATTGAAACTAATGGTAATGTTGAAAATCCTTCTACTGCAGGTATTGAAGATGTAAATGTTGTTCGTACACGTGCTGGTTTGGAGGCAATTAAAAAGATTGCATTCTGTGAGCCTGATTCCGTTGCAGGAAATGGAAATGTTGCTGAGGCTACAGTTCAAGACCCTGAGGGTAATGATCATACAATCACAGCAAGTTGCGATATCTATTATCCAACTTACGACTTGATGCTAGAGCGTCGTCATGAGTTTGCTCTTGAAAACCAGTGCTGGTTGGATATCAAGCGTTTGTACTACCGTAATCCAGAAGCTGCTGTTTATTACATTAAGAGTCAGGACCGTGGATTTATTTACGGTGAGAAGTTTGGATCAGAAATCGCAATTCCTCAGAAAAGAGCTGATTTCCAGCGTCAGTGTTTGATTCACGACCTTTCCGTTAAGGCTCATGCTATTAATGAGACTTATGGAGAACAGGGTGCTGAGAAGCAGATTCAGTATGATAAACTTCAGTTCTTCTTGCCAACTCCTGCATCTGTTCCAAATACAGCAAATTATCAGACTGTTACAGATTACAGTGAGCAGATTTTGAATGGCTCGTATAAGTATTAATTAGTGATGAATCTTATTGTTGCGATTGAAATCGCATGAAAGTAGATCGCAACAATTTTTTGATTTCAAAAAAGAATAAAATGAATAAAACTAAATTTTATACAATCGGTCTTATTGCTGGCTCTTTGTTCGCCACTTCTTGTGATGACAGAGTTGATTGCGGATGTGACTGCAACATGCCTCAGTTTGATAGCTGGGAGATTTTAAAGCCAGGTACAGCTAAAAGCGAAGACGGTACAGTTAACGCAGGTACAGCGATTGTTGTTTATGGAAAGAACCTTTCTGATATTACAGCAATTGCATTTGGAGACAAGAATGCAGATCTTCATCCTGCTTTTACAGAAGATAATAAAATCGTTTTCCAAGTTCCAGAAGGAATTTCTGAGAATTGTGTCGCTCATGTGAGTACTGTATCTTGTGAGAAAGGATTTGATGTAGATTTGCTAAGAGTCGTTGTCGCTCCTCCTTGTGTTACAATGTGTGACAATGAAATGGCTGAGAAGACATTGAGAGTTGTAGGAAACTCTTTGTTTGCTCCACTTACAGCTAAATTCTGGGATGGAGAAGGCCATACTATCGAGGCTTCTACAGAAAATGGCTCAATCACTATTGACGATCAGAATCATGCAACAATTAAAATTCCTGCTGGAGTTAAAGATGGTGGTACTATAGTGTTTGTCAGCAAGGCAGGAGAATCAGAGACAAGCTTCAGATTCCGTGACACAAGAAACATGTTGATTACTCATGATGACGATGAATATTTGAACTTGTTCAACCAGAACAAGCCAGATGGCGAGAGAATTGATGAGGAAACAGGTATGTCTATTGGTCTTCCTGAACCAAAAGCAACTTTGAAGAGCAAGTATTTCAAGTCTGAAAACAATACATCAGAATTCTCTATATTCTATGATATTGCAGGTTATACTGCTTTGACATATTCTCCAAAAGGTGATGCTAATCCAACAGGTGTTAAACCAAAATATCCAACTCCTTTTGGTTGCTTCTCGGAAGATATTGTTAGTGGAAAGACAAAATTCTCTGATTATGTGATCAAGTTTGAGGTGTTCGTTCCTTCTGAAAAGCCAATTAATGGTAATGGACTTGCAATTGGATTCTTTGGTTCTGCTTGGCAGGATATCAGAAGCTATTGTGCATTCTGGCAGCCTTCAGAGGCAGTCTTTGGTAAGGATAAAGATGGTGTATGGCAGGCAAATTGTACTTGCAGTAATTGGAGTACAAAAGACTGGTTGACTGTTACTATTCCTATGGACGAACTTAAGTACAACTTTGCTGTAAAGGACTACTTCTGTAGTGCTCAGAATGATCGTAAGATTACTGATGGCTCGGATAATGAGTACGCGGGATTCGGAGATAGCGATGACGGTCTTGCATTCTTTGATTTGTATGATTTCTTTGCAGAGGATTTGCTTGGTGATAGAGTTGATGATATAGCAAGTATCGGATTTGAGTTTGGTAATGCTGACCAACCAAATAAAGCTAACGCACCATATATTGGTATTGATAACTTGCGTATTACTCCAAAAGATAACAATGGTGGTGTTTGGCCTTTGTTGAAATGGGGTAAACCAACTCGTGATTTCTATACTAATCCTATCATTTCTTGTAGCAAGTAATAGAATAGAGTTAATATAGTTGATAAAAAGAGACACCTCATGGTGTCTCTTTTTTTTCACTAATCATTAGCATTGTTTTGTGGTATATGATGTGCTTGATTATACACCAAATGACTAAAAATGATGTTGTTAATCATGTTTTGTTGTTAAAATAATGTTTTGTTTGTATTTTTTTTAAGGCATGCTGTATGATTATTGAAAAAGATAGTATATTTGAGAAAAATAAATTTAATTATCGGTTATATGAACAAGTCGGAATTGGTAGATGCTATGGCATCAGCGTCTGGTCTAACTAAGACAGACAGCAAGAAGGCATTGGATGCTTTCATTAGTGTTGTTTCAAACACATTGAAAAAGGGTGATTCAGTCAATCTGACTGGTTTTGCTTCTTTGTCAGTTAAGGAGAAACCTGCTCGTACATGTCGCAACCCTCGCACAGGTGAGCAGATGACTACAGAGGCTAAAAAGGTTGTTAACTTCAAGGCAGGAGCTGAACTTGCAGATGTGGTTCGTTACGGAAAATAATCCTACTGCTATATGCAATCGAAATAAGAAAGAGTATCAAAATCATTCATTTTGATACTCTTTCTTTTTATGATGAGATATCGCTTAATTTTAAGTTTTTTTACTGAATGAAAAACCAAAACCAAGTATAACTACATTAAACTAAAATGATTAGGAACAAACTACGATGTGCCTTTCTTTCGACATTTATTCTGATTGTCCCAACTTTAATGCATGCGAAAAATGCGGATATCAAGCGTGTGGAACTTGATAAGACTTCTTCAAACGATTTCAAAATATGTAGCTCTATTGGAGAAAAGGGACTTCTTCTTGGCACTATAGAAAAAGAGAAACAAAAGGGTGCAGAGAAAAAACATGAGATCTGGACTATTACGAAAATGGATACTTTGCTAAACAACACTGCAAGTATAGACATTACCGTAGGGTCGAATTGTCAAAGACGGGTGCTTGATGACGATGGAAAATTCTTTCTTATAAGCTCGAATTTTGGAGCGACAAAATGGGGACATCAACGATATGAGATAACCATCCTTGATTATGATAAAATGACAACAACGAGGTATGATGGATCTATAGATAAGTATTTCCCAACATGGGAAGATCCTATGGTTCTAGGAGATTACCTTTATATGCTCGGTGAGGCATACTTCTCGCAGCCATTTATGCTCATTACAAACATCAAGACTGGAGAGTCGAACTTTGTCGATATCAATACACTCGACAAAAAGAATTACGCAATTATGTCTTACAATGTCGACAAAACGCATAATGAGGTGCATGTGTTGACAAAGGAAAAAAATGGAAAAGAAGGATATGTCACAAAACTATATACATTTTCAGACGGTAAGAAAACCAATGAAATGTCATTCAACGTGAAGGGGACAAGAAATATCCTGCGACTGCTTTTGTGTCGAAATTGAATGATGGAAACTATCTGTTCTCTGGTACATACTCATTGTCTGAGAACAGTAAAATGAAGGAGTCTGTAGGAATCTTTGTGCTCAAGACCGACAGCAATGGAAAAACTCTATTTTCTACATTCACAAATTTCCTTGACCTAAAGAACTTCACTTCTTACATGTCAGACAAAAATAAAAGTGGAATAGAGGTAGAAAAAAGCAAAAGCGAAGCAAATGGTAAAGAACTTACAAAAGAGTACAATATTTTGCCATACAACGCCATTGGAAATGACGGAAAATATCTCCTGATAGGAGAAGCATATTATTCAGTTTGGGAAACAGAAGTAGATAAAAACGGTGTCTCTGGTTCTCATTTTTTAGGATATAATTATACACACTACTTCATAGTGGAGTATAACAATGAGGGCAAAGTTGAGTGGAGCAATGCGGCGGAACTAAATGTAAAGATGATGCCAGTTCGTATGAAACACTTGGCGGTAAACAAAGATGCTAACTCTTTGCAGATAGTATACCCTTCATATGGATGCGTGGTAAAAACATCGTATGATTCAAATGGAGATGAAATCTCGACTGAAGAAATCAAATATGTGGGTGACGAGGAAACATTAAGAAGATCCTTTGACTTAGACACGAAGTATTGGTACGGAACTCATTTTTTAGCTGCTGGAAAATTGCTTACAAAGAGTAAAGAAGGCAGAGAGAAGGTCTATAGCATACTCAAAATCACGTACTGATTCCTGGCTTTATATGTTGTAATAGGGCAATCTCTAGGGATTGCCCTTATATTATGAATCTGACATCAATCATATTCGAACTCAACCATTCGTTGTGAGACGCACGACCGTGATTATGAGACGCACGACCGTACGTCTCTACGATGGATGCCCCATACAGATGCGTGTTCCCCCACAATTACGAATTATGAATTGATTTTTATTTCACCGTCGATTTTGAATATTCCGACATTTTTATCATCTTTACTAACGATAAACAAAAAAGAATTTGGCATCGGAGAGGAATTTGGAGATGTAGACGCGAATCATTCCGTCTGCAACAAAAAAAGAGATGCGATTAATATCACATCTCTCTTGATTAAGCGCTTCTTCTAAGGCTTGAACTTAGGACCCCATGATTAACAGTCATGTGCTCTAACCAACTGAGCTAAAGAAGCATTCCGAAATTGTTTTACATCGGTTTCACGATGTTGCGCTTCTTCTAAGGCTTGAACTTAGGACCCCATGATTAACAGTCATGTGCTCTAACCAACTGAGCTAAAGAAGCATTCCGAAACTGTTTTACATCGGTTTCACGATGTGCGCTTCTTCTAAGGCTTGAACTTAGGACCCCATGATTAACAGTCATGTGCTCTAACCAACTGAGCTAAAGAAGCATTGTATGTTTTGCAACTCCCCTCTCGTGAATTGCGATGCAAAAGTAGTGTCTTTTTTGAAAATAAACAATATATTTGCTAAAAAATGTAATAAAAAATTGAAAATATTATGAAAATACTAGGTATAGGCAACTCATTGGTGGATATGTTGTGTCGATTGCCCGATGAGTCTATCATAAAAAAATATAATCTTCCCAAAGGAGGAATGCAATTAATCGACGATGAACTGGCTCTGAAAATCTCAGATGACATCAAACATCTGGAGTGCCAATTTGTGGCTGGAGGCTCTGCTGCCAACACAATAAGCGGTTTGGCTAATCTGGGAGCTGAAACTAGTTTTCTTGGAAAAATCGGAAACGATGAGGTGGGAAACTTTTTTGAGGCTGATCTTAAAAAGTCTGGAATCGAGGCTCAAATGATTCGCTCTGATCTCCCTACAGGTCGCTGCATATCTCTTATATCTCCGGATGGAGAGCGTACGATGTGCACTTGCCTTGGCGCGACGGGAACATTCTCTGCTGAAGATATTCGTCCTGAATATTTCAATGGCGCGGATGTTTGTCATATAGGTGGCTATCTTGTGCAGAGCCATGAATTGATTGAGAAGGTGATGAAGACGGCGAAGAAATGCGGAGTAAAGGTGTCTCTTGATCTTGCGAGCTACAATGTGGTGGAGGAGAATTTTGACTTTATGCACTATCTTGCCAAGAATTACGTCGACATCGCTTTCGCAAATGAAGACGAAGGTCATTCGTTCACTAAGTGCGATGATTTGAAACGTGCGGCGGAGATCATCTCTGAGGATATAGAAGTGGCTATTGTGAAGTGTGGTGCCAAGGGTGTCTGGACAAAGCGTGGCGACGAGATTGTGTTCGTAGAAGGCTTGAAAGGCAGAAATTGCATCGACACTACAGGAGCTGGAGACCTTTTTGCGTCGGGCTTCCTTTATGGCCTGATGGCGACTGGCAATATCACCGTCGCTGCCAAATACGGAACTATCGTTGGAGCGAATATCGTGGAGCATATAGGAACCAAGATGCCATCGGAAGTTTGGGATAACATCAAAAGTGAGTTTGCGAAGATATGATCAAAGCGGCTTTCTTCGACATCGACGGAACTCTAGTGAGCTTCAACACACATAAGATTCCAGACTCGTCATTAGATGCACTGAAACGTTTGCGTGAGGCAGGTGTCCGTCTTTTCATAGCAAGTGGACGTCACCGTGCAAGTATGGACAAGATAGAGCCGTATGCCGACCTTTTTGATGGCTATGTGATGGTGAATGGCGGACTTTGCACTTTGGGCGACGAGATTGTGCACAGCACTCTTATGTCAAAGAAGGATGTGAAGTTGTGGCTGGAATATATAAGGAAAGAGCCCCGTTCCACATGTTTTGTGCTGCAGGACAAGATTGTGATCAACTTCATCGACGATCAGATGCAGAAGGTTTTTGAAGTGTTGGATTTCCCGATTCCACCGTCTGCAAATCTTGATGATTTTGCTGATTCCGACGTCTACCAAATGATTATTTCATTCACGGAAGAGGAAAATTCGAAAATTTTGCCTATCTTTCCACAATGTTACGCGCCACGTTGGAGCCCTCTATTCAGTGACATCATTCCAAACGGCGTCAACAAGATGGTCGGAATCGAGAAAATGATTGAATATCTTGGCATCACAAAAGATGAGGTGGCTGCGTTCGGAGACGGTGGTAACGATTTGGAGATGATTGAATCTGTGGGGTGGGGAATTGCGATGGGCAATGCTTGCGACGAGTTGAAACGTGTGGCGAAATTCACTACGGAGGATATCGACAACGATGGACTTGCAAAAGCCGTCGACAGATTGTTTGAAAAAGGATTGATTAAATGAAATAACCCTGAGTGGATAATTTGACATTCAGCATTAAAAATTTGATTTTGTTATGGCAAAAGTGATTACAGACAGCAGTTTCACTAGTGAACTGAACGAGAATAAAGTGATGGTGGTAGAGATCGGAGCTCCCGGTTGTGGACCATGCAAGGCGTTAAGCAAGACATTGGAGGAGATTGAACCATCGTTCGCGGATAAGGTGGCTTTCTTCAATGGTGATATGGGAAGTGGCGACGTGGACGACCTTTGCATGGAGTACAGAGTGATGAGTGCTCCGACGCTGTTGATCTTCAAAGACGGAGAATTGTCGGAGAAGATGACAGGAGCGGTCAAGAAAGATCAGATTGAGGCCAAACTGAATTCTTTGATTGGATAATGTTTTGACGGGCGTGTCCCGTAAATATTTTAATTAATAATTGTAGAGACGGAGCGTGCTCCGTCTTTGCTTTATTATTTTGCGTCTTTGCTTTATTATTTTGCGTCTCTACAATTATTAATTTCCGTCTTTGCTTATTATAAAAGAGATATGGGAAACAAGAAAAGATTAGTGGTGCTCACAGGAGCAGGAATAAGTGCGGAAAGCGGAATCAGCACATTCCGTGATTCCGACGGACTTTGGGAAAAACATTCTGTGGAAGAGATCTGTACACATGAGGCATTGTATCGCAACTATGATATGGTGGTGCAGTTCTACAACGACAGATTCGCCCAACTTGCCACTGTGGAGCCGAATGCCGCTCATTTGGCATTGAAAACATTGGAAGATAAGTTTGACGTGCAGATAATCACCCAGAATGTGGATAATCTTCACGAAAGAGCAGGAAGCAGCAATATAATCCACCTGCATGGAGAGTTGACAAAAGTCTGCTCGATGAAGAATGAAAACCTCATCGTCGACAGAAACACATTGCCGAATCCATTGATCACGGGCAAAGATGTCGCTCCCGACGGTGGAAAATGGCGTCCATTCATCGTCTTTTTCAACGAGGCTGTGCCGATGATCGAACCAGCGATAGAATTGGTGCAGACAGCCGATATTCTGCTTATTATCGGAACATCTTTGCAGGTGTATCCGGCGGCAAGTCTTTCCATGTATGTTCCACGTAATGCGGAGATGTTCCTCATTGATCCCAAACCAAACACAGCGGGTTTCAACCGTCCTATAAATGTGATCGCGAAGGGGGCGTCGGAAGGAATGAAGGAGTTTATGGAAATTATGAATGAGAAATTATAAATGCTAAATGAGGAGACGTTGGGGAACCGCATCTCCTCTATATTTATATTGAAAAAATAAAACGTATCGCATGTCAGTCGTTCTTGTATTTATAGTCTTTCTTGTTGTCTTAATCTGGCTAAGGAAAAGAAACTCGAATCAGAAAATAAAGGTAACAAAAGGATTTGTTGGAGAATCTATGGTTAAAGGGATTCTTAAGAATTTGCCTGATGATTACTATGCGATGCATGATCTTATACTTGAAAAAAATCAAGGGTCAACACAGATTGATCATGTTGTGGTGTCAAAGTATGGCGTTTTTGTAATAGAAACAAAAAACTATATTGGGAAAATATATGGAAACGATGACAGAGATTCGTGGACACAAATTATATTGACTGATGTGACGTACGAAAAAAAATGGTGGAAAACATATACTTACGTCACAAAAAATAAGTTTTATAATCCAGTCAGACAAAATCTTGGACATGTGTATGAAATAAAGAAAATTTTGAAGGAATGTTCATATTTACCTTATTTGCCTGTTATTTCAATTGTCGTATTCTCTGATAACGCTGATATATCAGGAGTAAAATCAAATAATCATGTGATAAATATGAGAGATTTGATAGAAACTATAATGAATTATGATAAAGTTTATCTGCCGGAAGGGTATGCATATCGAGTGATTGATCTGATTTCTTTAAAAAATGACAGATGTGCAATAGACGAAAAAATGCATGTCCAGAATGTACAATATGCCAAGAATAAATATCGGGATAATTTGATCTCAGGCATATGCCCAAGATGCGGTGGAACACTTCAATTGAGAGTCGGCAAATATGGTAATTTTTACGGATGTAGTAATTATCCAAAGTGCCGATTTACAAAAGACTAAAGTTGAATTTGTTTTAATCGAAATGCAAAACAAAAGCGAGAATATGCATCTGCACATTCTCGCTTTTTGATTTATTTCTTCCAATAATTAATGTGTCTCCTTTTATTTTATCTGTCTCTCCAACGTACAAATTTGGCTCCGTCAGATAGGTCGAATGTCCATTGAGGAGTGTTGATCACTGGAGATTTCTCTTCGTCGATCTCAAACCACGGAGAAAAGTACATGCCTTTTGTATATTTTTCCGTCCAACGGTAATTGTCTTCGTTATTGGCTAGAATTTCAATCTCTTGTGCTGGCATATAGCTTTGGCTGAACATTACTTTCAGTTTCCCTGTCTGCTTGTTACGTAGCACATCCATCACGGTGACAGCATGGCCAGGACTTCCTCCCCAAATAAGAATATCTCCCGGCTGAATGTCTGTTGATTTCACTGTCATCATCTCTTTTGCCAAAGTGGCTGTGCCGCAATAGGTGAACACAAGTGACAGATATTTGCGGAATGTGGTGTAACTGTAATCCACACCTGCGTCTTTGCTCCACGATGCTTTCCAATTCTTGTCGAAATGGACTCGATAGCCTTCTGCCCATTTTTTGTAATAGAACACAAATCCAGGGGCATTTTTGAAGTGGATTTTGTCATACATCTTATGTTCCCATAAATACTCAGCCCATAATCGTATGCAGGCATCCGCACATTGTTGCAGGTCGGCGGGTCGCTCTTTGTTTTTTGAAAATGTGCCGACAAGGTCATATTTTAACACTCCAACAGATATTATCTTATTTCGTCCGCCGTTGTTTTGCTTTTCTTCTCCATTGTAATATCTCACTTTGTGATCGGAGGGAAAAAGCTTACGGTCGAGCAACCATTGTGCGTAATCTGTGTTGTATGGTCTTACCCAGTTTGTGTCGTTGTTCACGAATCGGGTAAGTATTTTGTCGCCATCCGGATTGATGGTGAAATTACGGAATGGTTTCTTTTGTATTGAGTCTGTCGACGCAGGTTCAGATGCCTCTTTATTTTGTTGTTGAGTGCATTGTTGGTTGTCTGCCGCAACGCTACATTCGTTGAACAGTCCGATTGCCAACAACAAAATAGCATATAATTTATTGGGTGTGTTATTCATAGCTGTCTGTTTTTATTTTGTTTTACGACTGTAATGTATCAAATCCGGTCTGAATTCAAAGTGCATGGTGTCGTAGTGATACCAGCGTGCCCCGGAAATGAATCCGTGTTTCTCGAAAATCCTGATTATTTCTTTAGGAATACGGTTGACGTAGGTGATCTCGTCTGTCTCTTCTTTCCCTGGATTCTTCCATCTCCAGAAATCAGAATATTTGGTGCAGATGTCGATTGTCATTCCGTAACTGTGGGCACTCAACCGGTCGCTTCCTCTCACTTTTCTCCAGTTGAAAGTGGACGACTGGTCAAAATATTTGCGATAACTTGCAGGAAGAGCAGACAACTCTTTTTCTACAGCACGCAGACTGTCTGCCGCACCGTTGATTTTAGAGAATCGCAATTGCTGGCCGAACCATTTGACCTTCACCAAATTTTTAGACACCTCTTGAGCCGTCGCTCCATACATATACTTCATGAGTTTTTCATTACGTATTCTTCCTGGATCATAATTTCTTGATGGCATCCATACACTTGTGTCGTATGGTTGAGTGAACATGTCTTCTATGTCGGCACCATCCATCCGCTCGACAAATGTTTTTTCCTTTTTGTCGTCGTAGATGACTTCTTCACCATTTGAAAGAGTTAGTCTCCCGTCGGAATAACTTTTTATGAAATCTGGATAAGATGCCAATAATGCTCTCACACCTGATGGAATCTCTGTTGTGGATGGAATGCTGTCTGCTTTCTCAGTGGGAATGACGCTTTTGGATTCCTGGGCCTGCGTGCAAGCATTGAAACAGCAGAGAGACGACAATGCGATTATGTGGTAGAGTAGACATTTCATTGACTTTGACATAATTTTCGTATTCCAGACACTGCAAATATAGATTTTTTATTGGCTTCTGGTGTGATGATGGTCGAAAAAGTATCTAAGAGGAGGAATATTTTGCCTCTGTCCATAAAATAATTAACTTTGCGTCTGAAGGTTAATATTAGAGGATATGGTAAAAAAGACAATTAAACATTTCGGACATCTTATTACTGCGTTCGGTCTGTTTGCTTTGGGGGCTTCTTCGTGTGTGAAAGATGAACTTCCAAATTCAGAATGTGACATAGAAAAGATTATAATTCATTATCCGAATCCAGACTCATTGTTCTATCGTCTTTCCGATTCAATTATGATTGTGCCTCCTGCCGACAGCGTGATCAAGTTTGAGGTGCGGTCGAATGCGGATTTGTCGTTGATGCGTATAGAGTATGTCTTGACGGATGGCGCTACTTTCAATAATATTTCTGGATATAAGTCGGATAATATCAGAATACTGACTAAAAGTGAGGATGGAAATTGGAGCCGTATTTACACGATATCCTTCTCTGTGCCAGAAGAATCATTCACAAGTGAGAAGAAGATCATAGAGTTTAATTTTGAGGATCATAGTTTGGACAAGGATGGAAAATATAGCATTTGGCTTAACGGCGATGATGCCAACTATTGGGCATCGGGCAATCCAGGATTTAAGCTGAGCAAGTCGACAGCCAAACCCAATGAGTATCCTACAATAGTAGATGAGAATGGTTATGCTGGAGACGCGGTTGCTCTTGTCACTCGTTCGACAGGTCTGTTTGGTGAGATGGTGGGAATGCCGATTGCTGCAGGAAATCTGTTCGTCGGATCTTTTGAAGTGAGTCAGGCGTTGAAAGACGCGATGGCTGCCACATTGTTCGGCAAACCATTCCAGCTGCGTCCGATGAGAATCAAGTTTATGGCCAAATACAAGCCGGGAGACAAATACAAACGTAAGTCTACTGAGGTGTCAGGTATGGTGGATTATCCGGATATGTATGCGGTGTTGTATAAAAACACAGATTCAAATGGAAATGAAGTCACTCTTCGTGGTGATGATGGCAAGACAAATCCGAATATCGTGGCACGTGCATTTTTGAGTGAGTCGAAGGCAAAAAGTATTTCTGCCGACAAGTGGACGGAAATAAACATTCCGTTTGAATATCTGGAGGAAATAGATGAGAACCGTTTGATGAACAGAGGCTACAATTTTGCCATAGTCTTCACGTCAAGTTTTGCCGGTGGAGAGTTTTCAGGTGCTGTGGGCAGTACGTTTACTATTGATGAAGTACGATTAATTTGTAATGATGATGAAGAATAGACATTTCAATATAATATTCCTTGTGGCGACGCTGCTGCTCTCCACATTCTCGGCATCAGCTGAAAATGAGACTCAGAGGCAGGATTCACTCATGAATGAAGATTCGAAATCGGTAAGTCAGCGTGATTGGAATGGCTGGGGATATGGCTGCCGACTTGGATTCACAATAGGTGGAATCACACCGGTGCCATTGTCGGCGGAAATCCGTGAGATGATGACATTCAGTCCGAATGGAGCCTTTATGCAGGAATTCTATGGATACAAACTGTTTAAGGAGAGGTTGGGATTCTATTTTGGCGAAAGGCTTGCGATTGAAGGCATGAATGTTGAGGCAAGAGTGAAAAACTACCACATGAGTATAGAGCAGGGTGGCGACTATATAAGCGGCTATTTCACAGGTGTGGATAAAACAGAAGCTAAACTCATCTCCGTCAAAATACCGATTGAATTTATGGCAAGGGTCAATTCTCGTCTTGATTTACGTGTCGGCCCATATATCCAGATTAATCTTCACAGAGAATTTAAGGGAGAGGTTTACGACGGATATTTGCGTGAGAATACGCCGACGGGGCAGAAGATTATTTTCAGCGACGGTTCTAAAGCGACGTATGATTTTTCTGAAGATGTAAAGAAAACCTGTTTCGGAGCGGAGGTTGCGGCAGATTTTCTTATTAAAAATAATTTTGGAATATTTGCCAATCTTGATTATGGATTTGGCAGCGTCTTCGCTGATGATTTTGAAACGATCACGTTCAAGATGTATCCTATTTTCTTCTCTTTGGGTGTATCTTACAGAATTGAATAGAAAAGACGTTATGATGAGTCATATAGTGGCGCCACAATGTGACGTCACTATTTTTTTATCACAAATCTTCCGACGATTTGAAAATCACCTTGTTCTTTGATTGGAACGACGTGAGCTGATAGTTAGACATGTCTTGAATCGCCATTTTTGTGTACTGCTTGTCGTTAAGTGATTTCAGGACAAACTCGATAGTCAGATTCTTGTATGTCACACCTGAGCTTCTTGCTTGGATAAAGTCTCTGAAATACTGTTGGTCGTTTTCTCCGAGAGAATGGCCGAAAAATGTCACTTTGTCGCCATTGCCCAGCGTGAGCAAGGAGTCGATGATAGCGGGTGGATTGAAGTTGTCGTCCATCGCCTTTTGAAGAAATTTGTATGAGTTGTTTGTCTCATTATACTCTTTAGTTCCGATCACAATCGTGTCATCCTTGATTTTTCCGTGGACATATTGGACATCTGCTTTCTCTGGCCATGGGACATCCGTGTAATTGAATGTAAACACCTCAATTTGATCAAACTTGTCCATTTCGAAAATTGAATTCAGACGATTCCTCAACGCTTCATCATTTGTATGGGAAAACGGCTGGCTGAGCAGGTAGTCACGAAGTCCACTCTTAATCTTTTTAAAAGCTTCTTTGTCTCTGACCTCTTTGGATTCAGCGTAAACAGGATCCTTCAGATAATAAAGTTTCAAGTCTTCGGTTTGGGAAAGAAGATGTCTCTCCACCATCTTTTCCAAATTGCAAACAGTTTGCTTTAGGAAAAGTTCGCGTATCTCCACTTCTGGATTGTTGTATAATACGTAAACTTCGCCAGACTCGTTGGATGGCACGTATAGAAAGTCACTTATCTCATTTGCACTTACCGGGCAATTTCGTTCCTTTATAAATGCAAGGACTTTATGCTCTTCCTGACTTATGGGATCTTTGATGTCGTGATTTATTTGTGAATAATTATATAGCTCTGTTTCGAAGTCAAACCATTTGACATCACTCAATCCCCTCGTAGGCTGCCACTGATTAAGATAGTCAATCAAAGGCGCAGGAAAATCCTTAGGGCAATAGAGATCGCTCTTGTAGAAATCGCTGTACTTGGTTTTTCTGCCAAGGAACAAGTCGAATCCATTTCCTATTATTATTACGTGGCGTGACATTTTTTGCTAATATAATATACGCACGTTTATGCGTTTTTTGTTGTCTGCTATAGATTTCAGTGATATTTCTACAAATATAGGAAATATCTGTGTTATTGAACTCCTAGGGACTTTTCAAAATGAAATTTCATGCCTATTCCGAAAAACTCGCCATCGCCCCAATTGCCTGTTGCAGATCAGCAAAAAAGAAAGACGGGGGAGTGAAGTGCACCCCAAAAGTTGGACGGTAAAAAAAATTAAATATTAAAGAATTGGGCTCGGTATTGTGCCGGGCTCAAGCCGTTTAATCTA
>OCTX012286702.1_pt1 | contig 35109 bp, 32 predicted proteins | sample 1539691 | NCBI WGS metagenome assembly OCTX01 (sample SAMN02144231, study PRJEB22623) | gut metagenome | biome: sheep rumen | host: Ovis aries | place: New Zealand
CGAGGGTCAAGATACTTATTATACTGCGGATGAGGGTGACGACGGATGAAGTCACCTATATCCACTCGGCGGGTAGTTTGGTCGCTAAACAGCAAATCCACAGTACAGTTACCCGCGTCTTTTGCTCCTATTACACAAAGTCTGTTCATAGTACATTTTGCGCCGCAAAGATACGAACTTTTTCTAATATACGCAAAAAAAATCGCCAAATTCTTGCGAAAGGGCGATTTTTTTATCGGTTATCGGGAGAGACGGCAAAGAATGCCGTCTCTACAGGTGGCCCTCGCATTCGGCAATCGGGTCGCTATGGTCGATACCGCTACGCTTAAATCGGTTCTCGGTTATCGGGAGAGACGGCAAAGAATGCCGTCTCTACAGGTGGCCTACGCGTTCGGCAATCGGGTCGCTATGGTCGATACCGCTACGCTTAAATCGGTTCTCGGTTCTCGGTTATCGGGAGAGACGGCAAAGCCGTGTCGGGGGCCCCCTCGAACATATGTTCGCATCCTGCCGGACATACTGCCATTTCCGGAACCTTTTTTGCAAAAGGGCTGCGCCCTCTATTTTGCCGTGTATGAGGGCGTCCTTATGCAAGCATAAACGCCCTCATTCCCGTCAAAATATAGAGTGTATACTCTATTTTTGCAAAAAAAGGTTCCGAAAATTTGCGTATGTGCAATTTTTGTTGTACCTTTGCACCCGAAATTATTATTAAATCCATGTCCAAAGAAGAAATCGAGAAGCGTGCTGCATATGCACGGGAGTTGTTTAAACAGGGATATAACTGCTCGCAGGCTGTTGTGGGCGCTTGCGCTGACGCGTTCGGCATGACGGACCAGGCATTGGCTTTCCGCATGGCGGCTTCGTTCGGCGGCGGAATAGGACGTATGCGGCAGACCTGTGGCGCAGCGTGCGGTATGTTTCTACTGGAGGGACTCCGTTCCGGCAGCGACCAACCCGACCGCGAAGCCAAAATGAAGAACTACAGCCGCGTACAAGCTTTGGCGGAGGAGTTCAAGGCACAGAATGGTGCACTTAACTGCGCAGAACTGCTTGCTATGGGCAAACGTCCCTGCGCCGAAATGGTGGCCGATGCAGTCAGAACGGTGCTACAGGAAATTTAAGATTTAAAATTTAAGATTTAAAATTTAAAATTTAAGATTAAAAACGGACAAGGACGTCCACAATGGGAATGAGATGCGAACGTCATGCGAATGAAAATGACGGGTAAATGAAGGGAAAATAAGGGGAAGTGAGTGCAAAATTGCTGCTAAATAAATGCTAATACGAGAAATTTAATTTATAATATCATGAAATACCAACTTGCAATTTTAGGCGGCGGACCCGCTGGTTATACCGCTGCAGAGAAGGCTTCAAAGGCCGGAATGGATGTCGTATTGTTTGAACAGAATGCCCTGGGTGGCACGTGTCTGAACGTGGGGTGCATTCCCACCAAGACCTTGCTGTACAGCGCCAAACAGTACTACAACGCTACCCACGCCGACAAATATGGCGTGAAAGCAGAGAATGTAACATTTGACTACGCCAAAATCGTTCAGCGCAAACAGAAAGTGGTGCGCAAACTGGTGGCGGGTATCAAGCAGAAACTCAATAATGAACATTGCACCGTGGTGACCGGCAGCGCGGCTGTTGTGAGCCGGACGGACGAGGCGGTGGTGATGACCTGCAACGGCGAACAGTACGAAGCCGAAAACCTGCTCATCTGCACCGGTTCGGTGAATTTTGTTCCGCCCATTCCGGGTGTGAAAGACAATCCCGCTGTATGGGACTCGACGGATGCCTTGGCAGCAACCCAGTTGCCGCAGTCGATGATTATCGTAGGCGGTGGCGTCATCGGTATGGAGTTTGCCACCCTGTACCACGAGTTGGGTGTGCCTGTGACCGTCATCGAAGCCATGCCGACCATCCTGCCCAACCTGGATCAGGAGGTAGTCAGCCTTCTTCGTGACAAATATACGAAAGCCGGAATCAAGATCCTGACGGCTACGAAAGTGATGTCGCTGGACGGCAATAAAGTATGTGCCGAGACCGCCGAGGGCGAGAAACTGGAACTGGAGGCCGAACATGTGCTCATCTCCGTCGGCCGCCGTGCTAACATGGCGGGATTGGAGGCCCTGACCGATCTGGAATGTAACCGTGGCATCGTGGTGGACGAATTCATGCATACCAACCTCGCTAACGTGTATGCCGCAGGCGACGTGACGGGCAAGATCATGCTGGCGCACGTGGCTTCGCGTCAGGCGGAAGTGGCGGTAGGACGTATGCTCAAGGAGATGCCCGTACAGCGTATTGCTTACAATGCCATCCCGAGCGTGGTCTATACCAATCCGGAGATTGCTTCGGTTGGCATCACCGAACAGGAGGCGGATTGCGAAGTAAGAAAGATACCGATGACATTCTCCGGCCGTTTTGTGGCAGAGAACGAGGGCGAGACCGGATTGGTGAAGGTGCTTGTAGACAAGAAGAATCAAACCGTCCTGGGTGTGCACATGATTGGTAATCCCTGCTCGGAGTTCGTGGCTGCGGCTTCGTTTGCCGTCCGCATGGGCTATACTGTGCCGGAGTTCATGCAGGTAGTATTCCCGCATCCGACAGTAAGCGAAGTGCTGCGCGAAGCGATTATTTAATGGATAGTTGATAATTGACAATTGATATTTCCTTGTAATGGAGAAACAAGAATTAGCGGCGGCGATTCGTCAATTGTGCCGCGAGAAGAATGCCATCATCATGGCGCACTACTACCAGCGCGCGGAGATACAGGATGTGGCAGATTTTATCGGTGACAGTCTTGCCTTAGCGCAACAAGCTGCCAAGACCGAGGCCGATATCATTGTGATGTGCGGCGTGCATTTCATGGCAGAGACAGCCAAGATACTGTGTCCCGACAAGAAAGTGCTCATTCCTGACCCAACGGCGGGTTGCTCGCTGGCAGATAGCTGCAGGGCGGAAGACCTGGCTGCCTGGCGGGCAGAGCACCCCGACTATCTGGTTGTTTCGTATGTCAACACCTCGGCGGCGGTGAAGGCGCTGACCGATGTAGTCGTCACCAGCAGCAATGCGCTCAAAATCGTCAATCGCCTGCCCGAAGACCGCAAGATACTGTTTGGCCCGGACCAGAACTTAGGCCGTTATATCAGCGAGATGACCGGTCGCGAGATGGCGTTGTGGAACGGCGCATGCCATGTTCATTCGCGTTTCTCGGTAGAGGCACTCATTGCCCTGCGCAAGGAGAATCCGGGCGTTAAGGTATTGGCGCACCCCGAATGCAAACAGGTCATCCTGAACCTCAGCGACGTCATCGGCAGCACCCAGGCGCTACTCAATCATGTGAAGCAGCACCCCGAAGAGAAACGTTATATCATTGCCACGGAGAGCGGCATCCTGCATGAGATGCAGAAAGCCTGCCCCGAGGCGGAGTTCCTGCCCGTACCGCCGGAGATGACCGAAGGAGTAGGGTGCCACTGTAACGAGTGCGAGTACATGCGTCAGAACACGCTGGAGAAACTCTATGCCTGCCTCAGCAACGAGACCAACGAAGTCATCGTATCGGCAGACTTGGCAGCGAAAGCCCTGGCCCCGATTCAGAAAATGTTGGAGTGGAGTAAGTAAGAGACGTTGGCTATTGGCTGTTGGCATTGGCTACGAGAAAGCCAAAGTAAAAATATGAAAAAGGTTCTAATAGCAATGAGCGGCGGTATTGACAGCAGTGTGGCTGCCATGCTGCTTCTGGAGCAAGGCTACGAGTTGGTCGGGGTGACGTTTCGTACCTTTGATTCGATTCGCGAGTCGTGTTTGGCTAAGGAAAAAGGTTGCTGTTCGGTGGAGAGTATAATGGAGGCTAAGCACCTGGCTGAGCAATTAGGCTTTGAGCATCATATCCTGGACTACCGCGACATCTTCCGCCGCCATGTTATTCAGAACTTTACGGACGAGTACATGCACGGGCGGACGCCCAATCCCTGCGTGCTCTGTAACTCGCATATCAAATGGGGCGAACTGCTCCGCGCGGCGGATGAGTTCGGCTGCGAAAAGATTGCAACGGGTCACTATGCCCGCATAGCGGAGCGTGACGGACATTATTACCTGCGCCGGGCAGCTGACCAAAAAAAAGACCAGACCTATTTCCTCTGGATGCTGACGGAGGAGAACCTCCGGCGAACTGTCTTCCCCTTGGGCGACCTGACGAAGGATGAAGTGCGTGAATTGGCACGCCAACACGGCTTTGAGAAACTGAGTATGAAACGCGAGTCGCAAGAGATCTGTTTCGTTCCGAACAACGACTACCGGCGTTTCTTAGTGGAGCAAGGCTGCACGATAGAGCCGGGCGATTATGTTGATGAAACAGGTCGCGTGCTGGGGCGGCATGAGGGTTTTGCGTGTTATACCATAGGTCAGCGTAAGGGTCTCGGCATCGCGCTGGGCACCCCGCAGTTTGTGACGAAGTTAGACGCAGCGGCCAACCGCGTGACCTTGGGTATGCATGATGCGCTCTATACGCGCGAGGTGCAACTGGCGGACGGCTGGTGGCGCGGACGGAGTACAGAGCCCGTTATGGCACAGATACGCTACCGCAGTCAGCCTACCGGCGCGCACTACCGGCCGGAACAAGCCCAACTGCTATTCGACGAACCCGTATGGGCGGTGACGCCCGGACAATCGGCTGTGATATACCAAGATGATTTGCTCGTAGGAGGCGGATTGATACAATGAACAGGCAAGTACTGAAATTAGCGGTACCCAGTATTCTGGCGAATGTTACCATTCCGCTCGTCGGGCTGGTGGATACCGCCATTGTGGGACATCTGGCCGATGCGTCCATTATCGGCGGTATCGCTATCGGCACCATGCTGTTTGATTTGCTGTACTGGAATTTTGCCTTCCTGCGTGTGGGGACCTCCGGCCTGACAGCACAAGCCTTCGGTGCCGGTGAGCGGCATCATTGTGCGCGACTGTTGACCCAATCGCTGGCAATCGCCTTGGTGGCGGCTCTCTTTATTTATGCTATTCAGTGGGTCTTCGTTTGGGCGGTGCTGCAATGCGTGCCATGTTCCGTAGAGGCGGCTGCGTTTGCCCGACAGTATTTCTTTGTGCGCGTATGGGCGGCACCCTGCACCTTGGCACTTATGGCGCTGAAGGGTTGGTTCATCGGCATGCAGGATACCGTCTCACCCATGGTGACGGATATCGTGGTGAATGTGGTGAATATGGTAGCAAGTTACGTGCTCGCAGTCCAAACCCCGATAGGTGCCATTGGCGTAGCATACGGAACCGTCATCGCGCAGGTCAGTGGGCTCGCGGTGGCGCTGGCGATTCTGATGCTGCGTTACCGCAAGACTTTTGACGGCCTCTTGCCCAAGGAACTATTGGGAACTTGGCAGGACTTGAAACATATGATGCACCTCAATGGTAACCTCTTTATCCGTTCGCTCTGCTTCATGGTTATATACGTCGGCTTCACCGCCCTCTCGGCGCGTTACGGCGATGAGGCTTTGGCGGTAGGTTCCATTTTGATGAAGCTCTTTATGCTCTTCTCGTATTTCGCCGATGGTTTTGCATATGCGGGCGAGGCGCTGACGGGACGCTATATAGGCGAGGGAAATCGTCAGAGCGTGAAGCAGGTGGTATGGGTGCTGATAGCTTGGTCCACAGGTATAGGGCTGCTGTTTACGCTGCTCTACGGCGTATGGGGGCAGCAGTGTATCTGGCTGATGACCGACCAGGAGGATATCTTGCAAGCATCATTGCCCTTTCTGGGCTGGCTGACAGCCATGCCCTTACTCTCGACCTATGCCTTTATGTGGGATGGTATCTTTGTGGGGGCGACCGACGGCCGCAGCATTCGCAATGTGATGATTTGGGCTTCGGCGGCTTTCGTCATCGTCTATATGGCCACCGAAAATCTGTGGGGCGTACAGGCCTTGTACGCAGCCTATTTTGCACACCTTGTGGCGAGGGTGGTATATTTATCAATAAAATGGAGAAAAACGTATGATAGAGCCTTTGCAAAACCGGAAGTGGAAAGTACTGAAGAGTGAGAATATCCTGCGAATTGGGCCTTGGCTGTCCGTCAGGCAGGAAGAGGTAGAGTTGCCCAACGGGCATCGCATCCCGACCTGGTATATATTGGAGTTTCCCGATTGGGTGAATGTGATAGCCGTGACCAAGGACGGTCGTATGGTTATGATAGACCAATACCGTCATGCCATAGGTGAGACGCGCTACGAGATAGTAGCCGGCGTTATTGACCCGGGCGAGACGCCGCTTGAGGCAGCACAGCGCGAACTGAGCGAAGAGACGGGATTCGGCGGGGGAACATGGCATGAGTTTATGGTGCTCTCGCCCAATCCGACGAATCATAACAACCGTAGCATTACCTTTCTGGCCACCGACGTGGAGCAGATATCCGCACCGCATGAAGAGGAATCGGAGGATATTCACGTGCATGTGATGACCAAGGAGGATGTGCGCGAATTGTTAGAAAAGGGTGAGATCATTCAAGCCCTGCATGCTGCACCGCTGTGGAAATACTTCTACGAATTGAAAATTGAGACTGGAAAATGAGCCAAAGCCAACGGCCAACGGCCAAAGCCAAAGCCAATTTAAGAGCCAAAAAAAAAGACGGGAGGCCGTCTTTTTTTTTCTTCAATCCCATACCGAGAAGTACCAAAGCACCCATGCTGTCAGCGCAATCTGCAGGAGTAGGATGGCGGGAATGCCGTATTTGAATTTGCGGTGTTTGGTCTTATGGCGCAGGGTGTACATAGCCATTAGCGAACCGACACTACCCCCGATGGCAGCCAAGCCAACGAGTGAGTCTTCGGGGATGCGCTTGCGCATACGATTATGGTGTGCGCGGTACTTATCGACAGCGTAGCAGATATATGCGATGATGTTTACTGCCACCAGATAGGTTCCTATACACCACAATAGTTTCGTCATAGGCGGGCACGGATAGCTTTACTCTCCTCCTCGTAACCGGGTTTATCCAGGAGGGCGAACATGTTCTTCTTGTACGCCTCCACGCCGGGTTGGTTGAACGGGTTAACCTCCAGCATATAACCGCTGATGCCGCAGGCGAACTCAAACATATAAATCATCTGGCCCAGATAGTACTCGTTGAGGCAGGGTAGGGTGAACTTCATATTGGGCACACCGCCGTCCACGTGGGCGAGCATGGTGCCTAATTCAGCCATCTTGTTGACTTCATCCACGCGCTTGCCGGCAAGGAAGTTCAGACCGTCCAGATTCTGTTCGTCGTGCGGGAAGATGACCTCATGATTAGGCTGCTCAACAGAGAGAACCGTCTCCATGAGGTGACGTTCACCATCCTGAATATACTGACCCATGGAGTGCAGGTCGGTGGTGAAATCAGCCGAAGCGGGGAAGATACCCTTACCGTCCTTACCTTCAGACTCGCCGTAGAGTTGTTTCCACCACTCGCTTACATAATGCAACTTGGGGTGGAAGTTAACGAGCATCTCAACCTTCTTGCCTTCTTCGCGGTAAAGAATATTGCGCGAAGCTGCATACTGCAGGGCAGGGTTCTCGTCGAAAGGCAGATTGCAAATATCCTGCATGCGTTTGGCACCCTCAATGAGGTTGCGGATGTCGAATCCGGCGCAGGCGATAGGTAGCAGGCCTACGGGCGAGAGGACTGAGAAACGTCCGCCGATGTTATCCTCGATGACGTAGGTCTTGTAGTCCTCTTGGGTAGCGAGCGTGCGGAGCGCACCGCGCTTGCGATCGGTGATGCAGACGATGAGACGCTTGGCTGCGTCCTTGCCTTGTTGTTGCTCCAACTGGGTCTTCAGCAGGCGGAATGCTAATGCCGGTTCGGTTGTCGTACCAGACTTGGAAATACAGATGATACCGAATTTGCGATTGCGGAGAAGATTTTGCAATTCATACAAGTAATCTTCACCGATATTCTGACCGGCATATACGATCTGTGGTTTGCTGCCCTCGAGTTGGGCAAATGAATTCAAAAGAGCCTCGTTGACGGCTTTGGCGCCGAGGTACGAACCGCCGATACCGATGCAGACGATAATCTCGCATTCTTCGCGGAGGAGGCGGGCGGTAGATTCGATGTCGCTGATTTGGGCTTCGATATCGTGGGGCAGATTGAGCCAGCCGAGGAAGTCATTACCGGCTCCGTTCCCTGACTTCAGCACGTTCATAGCTGCTTCGGCGGCGGGACGAATAGCCGCTACGCGTTCTGCCGAAACGGCTTTGGTGTAATCAAAATGTAAATCTTTCATAACTATCAATTATCAATTATCAACTATCAATTAAGTAAGCATATGTGTCAACTCTTGGATGATGTAAGTCGGTGACTGCTGTTCATACAGTATGGCGTACATTGCATCGACGATAGGTAGGCTGACCTGCATCTTTTCGTTGGCTTTATGGATGGCATAGGTGCCGTAGTAGCCTTCAGCCACCATCTCCATCTCCATCTGTGCGGCCTTGACGGAATAGCCCATACCAATCATCTTGCCGAACTGGCGGTTGCGGGAGAAGTTGGAGTATGCCGTTACCAGTACATCGCCCAGATAACCGCTGGCGTCGATGTTACGGTACCCGGGGTTGGTGGCCATGGTGAAGCGCTGAATCTCCTGAATGCCGTTGGCAATGAGTACGGAGAGGAAGTTGTCACCATAACGCAGGCTGTGACAGATACCGAAAGCGATGGCATAGATATTCTTCATCACGCTGGAGTATTCCAATCCTTCCACATCGTCGCTGGGGGTGGTGTGCACGTGCATGGTGGTGAGAAGGGGGCAGAGGCGGAGTGCCGTTTCGCGACTCTTACAGCCTATGGTGAGGTAGCTGAGGCGTTCCAGCGCTATCTCTTCGGCATGGCACGGACCGGCAACGACGGCGAGGTTCTCCTGCGGAACATCAAACTTGTGGTGCAGGTAGTCCGTAACAATCTCATTATCCTCGGGCACCATGCCCTTGACAGCCGAGATAACAATCTTGCGGCGCATGGAGCGACGCACCTTATTGAGCGACTGGCGGATATAAGGCGACGGAATGGCCAGAATGAGTATGTCCGAGTTGGCAATGACCTCGTTGATGTCTGTCGAGAAACAGATACGCGAGGTGTTGAATGCCGCGGCGTTCAAGTAGCCGGGGTTACGCCCGGTACGGCAGAACTCATCGATGACTTCCTGCCTACGGATATACCAGTTGATATATCGTTCGTTTTCCATTACAATCTTGGCCAGTGCCGTTCCCCAGCTTCCGGAACCAAGAATAGCGACTCGAGCATTTTGCATAGTCGTAGGTATTTGGTGATTCTATTTAGTTCTGTACCTCCGGTTTCATGGTGGGGAACAGAAGCACCTCTTGGATGGCCGGCTGACCTGTCATCAGGATAGCCAGGCGGTCAATACCGATACCGATACCGCTGGTGGGCGGCATACCATATTCGAGTGCGCGCACGAAATCGTGGTCGATGACCATTGCCTCATCGTCACCCTTCTGTGCAAGCTTCATCTGATCGACAAAACGGTTGTATTGGTCAATGGGGTCGTTGAGCTCGGAATAGGCGTTTGCCAACTCCTTGCCGTTAACCATCAGTTCGAAGCGCTCCGTTAGTCCTTCTTTTGAACGGTGCATCTTGGTCAGCGGCGACATCTCGACGGGGTAGTCGATGATGAAGGTGGGTTGGATAAACTGTCCTTCGCATGTCTCGCCGAATATCTCATCGATGAGTTTGCCTTTGCCCATCTTATCGGTATCTTCGACGCCCAATTGTTTGGCTATGGGGCGTATCTCGTCTTCGGTCATGGTGCTCAGGTCGTAGCCGGTCTTCTCGCGGATGGCTTCCAGAATAGGCAGACGACGGTAGGGCGCCTTGAAAGAGATGACTTGGTCGCCTACCTGTACCTCGGGTTTGCCGTTCACAGCGATGCAAATCTTCTCTAAAAGTTGTTCGGTGAATGACATCATCCAGTTGTAGTCCTTATAGCTGACGTACAGCTCCATGCAGGTGAATTCGGGGTTATGGCTGCGGTCCATACCTTCGTTGCGGAAGTTACGACCTATTTCATACACGCCTTCAAAACCGCCGACGATAAGGCGCTTCAGGTAAAGTTCTGTTGCAATACGCAGGTACATATCTACATCCAGCGTGTTATGGTGCGTGATAAACGGGCGCGCCGAGGCACCGCCGGCAATCTGCTGCAGGATAGGTGTCTCTACTTCGGTATAGCCGGCCTCGTCGAATACCTGACGCATGGTGCGCAGGATGGTAGCGCGTTTCTCAAAGATGCTGCGTACACCTTCGTTTACCACCAGGTCCACGTAGCGCTGACGATAACGCTGCTCAGGGTCGTTGAAGCCGTCGTATGCCACGCCGTCTTTGTACTTCACGATGGGCAGAGGGCGAATGGATTTAGATAGTACCGTCAACTTCTTGGCATGTACCGAAATCTCACCCATTTGGGTGCGGAAGACAAATCCTTCGATTCCGATGAAGTCACCGATGTCGAGTAGTTTCTTGAAGACCACGTTATACATCTGTTGCTCGACGGTGGTAGCTTGTTCGCCTTCGGGCACGGGTGCCTGAATATCGTCGCGGGATACATAGACCTGAATGCGGCCTTTGGAGTCCTGCAACTCGATGAAGGAGGCTTTACCCATGATGCGCTTGGACATGAGTCGTCCGGCGATGGATACGGGTTTGCCTGTATACCAGGCAGCCTCTTGGTTTTCGTCTTCAAAGCCGGCTTTGATATCAGCGCTGTAGCCGGTTACAACATATTCCTGCGCGGGGTAGGGATTGATACCCAAGTCGCGCATGGTTTGCAAACTTTGTCTGCGTACTTGTTCTTGTTCGCTTAATTCACTCATATTATTATGCTATTTATCTTCTGGTGGTATTGGTCTGGCGTTGGGTGCCTGTCCGGCGTTGTGTGCCGTTTGTGGTGCCGGTCTGACGGGTTGTGGTTCCCTGTGAACGCGTGGATGTCGAAGCCGATGTGCTGCGTCTAACGGTCGTTGTGGTGCCGTTGGCATCCGTGGTGCGTGTCTGGGTGCGCGCCGAACCATTATTGGTGTTCACACGTGTGGTAACGGTGGTACCGGGTGTGGTAGCCGATTGGCGAGGGGAGGTGGTGGCAGTGGTGCGTGATGACGAACCGCTCTGTGTCCGGGTACTACGGGCAGAAGAGGTTGAAGAAGAACTCTGCGTCGTGGTGCTGCGTGTTGATGAGCCCGTTGAGGCGGGTTGCGTGGTTGTTGACGACTGCGTTCTGTGGCTACCCGGGGCTTGCGTGGTAGTCGTTCGGGTATGGATGTCGCGCGAGGTTTCCAGGTCGCGAGCACTCCGTTCGTTGTGTCGCGATGAGAAACTCTGATCCACGTGGCGTACACCATAGTCGTTGCGGTTGACTGTTTCGGTCATGGTGCTGTACGACGGGTTGCGGTAGGTGGTGGTATAATGCACCTCGTTGCAGTATCCGTGTCCGCTGAGATAGGTGTCCACATAAGCGGTGTAGTGGCCGTGATAGACCACCGCGGGACAGCCATAGTAGTTGGGGAAATGATCCCAGTAGTAGGGCGAAGTCCATACAGTATATCGTGCGCCGTACCAGGTTGTGTAGATGACGGGCGTACGAACAAAGACGGGCTCGATGATATAATTGGCTCCATAGATGAACGGGTCACCGATGACCTGAACGTAGGTCGCACCGGGTTGGCAGTTCACCACAAGGGTTGCTACATTCTGAAAGACATTGATAGCCAGTACGGCTTGCAGTACGATGACGTGGTTGTAGCCGTTCATCGTCTCAATGACGCGGATATAATCCACGTAGCCATCACGGTTGAGGTCGAGGTTGGTAAGCATATGTGTGCCGCTGTTGAGGAGTCGCTCAAACTCCATGATGCTTCTGGACTGAGCAAAGGCGGCAGCGACAGCGCGAAGGTCCAGGCATTGGTAATAGTCTTGTACGGCCTGCGTGGTAACGATGGTCGTGGTTGAACTCTGTTGGCGGGGAGTGGTTACGGTATAGGTTGTAGTTGCGGTTGGAGCGGGCTTCGGGGCCACGGTCTCTATAATGGTCCAGCAGCTTGTCATCATGCAAGCAGCCAGTAGAAGAATGGTAAGGCGTACAGTTTGTTTCATTTCTTTTTTTGATTGAGTAAATATAAAGAGGAACGCGCGCAAGCACGCGCCTACGCGCGATCCTCTCTTTGATAAAGGGTTATCCTCCGAAGTTATCGAAGCGAATCATGTCGTCCTCTACTCCGAGACTATGGAGCAGGTCGATAACGGTTTTGGCCATCATCGGAGGACCGCACAGGTAGTATTCGATGTCTTCGGGGGCTTCATGCTGCTTGAGGTAAGTATCGCCCATGACAGGTGCTATGAAGCCTGCCGTGTACTTGATACCCAGTCCGTCGGCCTTGGGATCCGGACGATCCAGAGCCAGGTGGAAATGGAAGTTGGGGAAGTCTTTCTCCAGCTGCAGGAAGTCGTCCAAGAAGAACACCTCGTCGATAGCGCGTGCGCCGTAGAAATAGTGCATCTCGCGGTCGCGGCACTGGCGTGTCTTCAGCATATGCATGATCTGTGCGCGCAGCGGAGCCATACCGGCACCACCACCTACCCAAATCATCTCGCGCTTGGAGTTGTACACGGGGTGGAACTCACCGTAAGGACCGCTCATCACAACCTTGTCACCCGGTTTGAGCGAGAAGATATAGGTCGAAGCGATACCGCAGGGTACGTCCATAAACTCGGGTCCGTTCGGGCATTGGTCTTTAGGTTTGAAGGGCGGGGTAGCGATACGTACCGTCAGGGTGATGATGTCGCCCTCATCGGGATAGTTGGCCATCGAATAAGCACGGATGGTAGCCTCGGTGTTCTTCTGCTTGAGGCTGAAGAGCTTGAAGTTCTTCCATGCGGGCAGATACAGGTCGCCGATGAGCGACTTGTCCATATCGCGGTCATAGTCAATATCGTACTCAGGGATGCGAATCTGCGCGTATGAACCCGGCTCGAAGTCCATGTGCTCGCCTGGAGGCAGAGCCACCTTGAACTCCTTGATGAAGGTAGCCACGTTCTTGTTCGAGATAACGGTGCACTCCCATTCCTTGACGCCGAGGATAGACTCGTCGATCTTGAGTTGGAGGTCGTTCTTCACCTTCACTTGGCAACCCAGACGCCAATGGTCTTTCTGCTGCTTGCGGGTGAAGTGCACGGTCTCGGTAGGCAGTATTTCGCCGCCACCTTCCAGTACCTGGCACTTACATTGTCCGCACGAACCCTTACCGCCGCAGGCGGAAGGCAGATGCACACCGGCCTCACCCATCGATGCTAACAGCGTTCCACCGGCAGGAATATGGTATTCCTTGTCGCCGTTTACCACTACTTTTACATCACCGGATGCAACCAGATATTTCTTGGCCACCAACAAGACGATGACCAACAGGAGTATTACACAGAGGAATACTGCTACAGCTGTCAAAATTGCTTTTATCATAGTCTTTTCCTCCTTAGATTAAATATTAAGTCCCGAGAAGCACATGAAGGCTAAAGCCATCAGACCTACCGTGATAAAGGTAATACCAATACCTTGCAGGGGCTTCGGAACATCGTTATACTCCATTTTCTCACGAATACCCGCCAGGGCTACGATAGCAAGCATCCAACCGATACCCGAACCGATAGCAAAGGCAAACGCGTCGCCGAGGTTGGCAATAGCCTTCACATTATCAGGGTCGAGAATCACGCGTTGCTGCATGAAGAGCGAACCACCCATGATGGCGCAGTTAACAGCTATCAGCGGCAGGAAGATACCCAGCGAGTTATACAGCGACGGGCTGAACTTCTCCACAATCATCTCCACCAATTGCACGATGGCGGCAATAACGGCGATGAAGAGAATGAAACTCAGGTAACCTAAATTCAACGGGCCTAATACATAGATTTGCAGCAGGTAGTTGATAGGGAGCGTGATCGTCTGAACGAAGATAACAGCCACGCCCAGACCAGCTGCGGTCTTAACGTCCTTCGATACCGCCAGGTATGAACACATACCCAGGAAGAAGGCGAAAATCATATTGTCCGCAAATATCGAGCGAACGAATAAACTTAATGCGTGTTCCATATTACTTCTTTTCCTCGTTTACGGTTCTGTGAACCCAGATTACACATCCTACCAAAATCAAAGCCATCGCAGGCATCAACATCATACCGCAGTTGCTATAGCCGTGCTCGTAGCACCAGTCGGGGATAACCTGGTAACCTAACAGGGTACCGGCACCCAATAACTCGCGCACAAAGGCTACTACAACCAGTATCCATGCGTAGCCGAAGCCGTTGCCCAGACCGTCCATCAGACTATCCTTCACGTTGTTGGTCATCGCGAAAGCCTCAAGTCGGCCCATCAGGATACAGTTGGTGATGATAAGACCCAGATACACGCTCAACTGCATAGCTACATCGTAGGCGAAAGCTTTCAAAACCTCACTCACGATGGTTACCAATGCTGCGACCACCACCAGTTGGATGATGATACGAATACGCATCGGAATAGACTTACGTATGAGCGATACCACCACGTTGGAGAGCGCCACGATGATGGTTACCGATATACCCATCACCAGCGCCGGTTTCAGCTGTACCGTTACGGCCAGAGCCGAACAGATACCCAAAACTTGCACGATAACGGGGTTGTTGCTGTTCAGAGGACCTAAGAAGGCCTCTTTCGTTTTCTTACTAAGTGCCATACTTATTCCTCCATATTATCGTTAGTATCATTTTCTACAGTCTGATTCGTATTATTTTCTACGGTCAGATACGTAGCATATTCTACGAGATTGGCTTTCAGCATATCGTTGACACCGGTTGAGGTGATGGTGGCGCCGCTGACGGCATCCACTTGTTCCTGACCTTCGGCAAAGTTGCCTTTCTTGAGAACGGCTACGCTGACAATTTCACCCTCGGCGTTGCGAATCTTCTTACCGAAGAACTGCTCACGGAAGGGTTTCTCTACAATCAGGGCACCGAGACCCGGGGTCTCACTCTCGTGGTTGAAGTTGATGCCGAAGATGGTGTTCTTGTCATCATTCAGCGCCAGATAACCACCAATACCGCCCCAAAGGCCGGCACCATGCAGACGATAGACGAACTTAGGCTCACCGTTTACCTCAAAGAGGATGACGTCGGCTTTCTTGTTCTCCTTATCCATCGCCAGCGTGTCGCGCACGAGGCTCTCATACAATGCTGCGGGGTCGTTGCAACCCTTCAGGTCCTGATTCAGGGCCACCAACATCTGCTTCTGCGTGTCAAGTTTGACATTGGCTGCCTGACGCGAAGCCAATGCCTGGTTCACAACGGCCAGCAACACGGCCACGATAACTACCATCACAGCCGCATAGACAATCGTATAAACGTTGCTATCAGTATTCATCTTTTTCATAATCAAGCTCTTTTCATACGTTTGTTAATATTTCTGCGAACCACACACCAGTCAATCAGCGGAGCGAAGGCGTTGCCAAACAGGATTGCCAGCATCATTCCTTCGGGGAAACCCGGATTGAGCACACGAATCACGATTACAAGGAATCCGATTAACGCGCCATAGATCCACTTGCCGCACTCCGTACGAGCTGAGGTGACGGGGTCGGTAGCCATGAATACGGCACCAAACAGCAGACCGCCGCTTACCAGGTGCATGTACCAGGGATAGTTGGCAATAGCTGTGTCCGGACCAAAGGCGTTGAACAACGCTGCCGTCACGCCGGCGGTAGCCAGAATGCTCAGCATCGTCTTCCAGCTGGCCACACCCGTGCAGATAAGCAGGCATGCACCCAGCAGAATAGCCCAGCCGCAAGTCTCACCAACAGAACCCGGAATCAGGCCATTGAAGGCCGTCCAGAAATCAACGGGTATCAACGAGGCATCGGTGGCTGTAGCCAGGTCGCCTAATGGCGTTGCTCCGCTGAAGCCGTCCACCAGCGTCTTGCCGCTGTCCCAGCCCCAAGTACCACCTTCGCGAATGAAGGCATGGTCACCGGTCATTTGACTCGGGTAAGCAAAGAACAAGAACGCGCGGGCAATAAGTGCTACGTTGAAGATGTTGTAACCCGTGCCGCCGAAAATCTCCTTGGCGAAGATAACGGCAAAGGCGGTAGCAACAGCGACCATCCACAGCGGGGTGTTGATGGGCACGATAAGCGGAATGATGAAACCTGTTACCAGAAATCCTTCAGCCACCTCTTCGTGTTTCACTTGTGCTACGCAAAACTCAATTCCCAAGCCCACGATGTAGCTCACTAAAATCAGCGGCAGTACGGCCAGGAAACCGAATCCAAAGGCTTTCCACCACAAGGCACAGGTCATAGCGCCCTTGACGAGCTCGCCTGTAGCCAGCAGGTGCTGGTAGCCTACGTTGAACATACCGAACAGCAGAGCGGGTACCAAAGCCATCACGACCAGAATCATCGTGCGCTTGGAGTCGTTGCCGGCGTGTATCTGTGCGCCTACGCGACCGGAGGTCGTCTGAGGCGTGAACAGGAAGGTATCAAAGGCATCGTAGAAACTGCTCAGCTTCTGCCAACGGCCGCCTTCCTCAAAGTTCTTTCCGAACTTTTTCCACAATTGATAGAACTTTTCCATTACTCAATCTCCTTTCTCATCGTGTCCAGAGCTTGGCGAACGATGGCTTGAATGGGAAGTTTGCTGGTGCAGACGTACTCGCACAGGGCGAAGTCCTCGGGTGCAACCTCGTTGGCCCCCAACTGCTCCATTTTGTCTAAATTGCCGGTAATCATAGCTTTCAGCAAGTACTCCGGATAGATGTCCATGGGGAATACCTTATCGTACTCGCCACTCACGATGATGGCGCGTCGTCCGCCCTTCATGCGTGCATCCCACTGGTAGGTACGTTTGCCGAAGATACTGGCGGTACACGGATTATCCAGCAGGGCAGCAGGGTCCGTCTTGTCGGAATGGAACGCATCAAAGCGGGGTAAGAGCCACCCCATGAACTCGTGCGTTGTGCTACCCTCGTCAATAACGGTGTACTGGTTGTCGTAGATGCTTACAGCCTCGTCCATCGTTACCTGATGACCGCTCAGCGCATTACCTGCGATTAGGCGGCAGGGTAACTCCTTGTGGATGTTTTGACCAAAGATGGCTGACAGCGGCATACCCGGCAGTACTTTGTAATACTGCTTGCCGTACGCCAACGGGCCGGTCAGGGCTACCAGCTTCTGCATGTCAACTTTACCGGTCATCATCAGCCGACCGATTAGCACCATGTCCTGTACATTCACAGTCCACATGGTGTCGTTTTTCTTCATCGGCATAATGTGGTTAATCTGTACGCCTGCATTACCTGCGGGGTGGGAACCGCTTACCTCATAGAGGGTGCAGTCCTTTAACGCACGGAAATCCGTGGCCTGTGCACCCTGACGAATGCCCACATAGACTGGGGCAATCTTGCTCAGCGCCGTGATGGCTGCCTGCAGTTGCACATGCTGACCACGCAGCACGAACTCGTAATCCGGTGCCAAGGGAGCGCTATCGAACGTGCTGACGAAGATGGCGCGGGGCGTTTTGTTAGGTAGCGCGATACAATCGTAGGGACGCTGCTTAATTAGGCACCACAAACCCGACTTCATCAGCAAAGCCTTTACATTCTCGGCTTTCGATTCGGCCAGCACCTCATACTCTTGCTTGGCGCTCGCTTCGATGTTAATCGACATCACCTTGCGACGCTCACCGCGTACGATATCAACTACGCGGCCGCTGACGGGCGATGTGAACAGCATCTCTTCGAACGTCTTGTCGTGAAAGAGGGGGCTACCCACCTTCACTTCGTCGCCGACTTTCACCATCAACTTCGGGGTGATGCCGGCGAAGTGGTCAGGGACAATCCGATAAATGTCAGGCCGAGCAATGCTGCCTATCTGCAGCTCTGCCTTGCCGTCCATCGGCAAATCCAAACCACGTTTCAAGAAGATTTGTTGCATGTTTTGTTTGTAATTAGTTTATATTGTTTTTTTTATAAAATGTCAATATTGATTCTCAATAACACATAAATATCGCGCAAAGGTACTGCTTTTTTTTGAATTGTGCAAATAATTTCATTATTTTCGTCTCAAAATTGCTTTTTTTATTCTAAAATTTGCATATCTCGCCAAAAAGTTGTACCTTTGCCAGCAGAATATGCCAATTGATAACGATTGAACGATATGAAAAAACTATTTTTCATCCTTTCGGCAGCCGTGATGATGACAGCATGCCAAAGTGAGGAGGAGCAGCTCAAACAACGTGCGGCTGAGCTCTGCCAATTCATCCCCGATCATGAACTCTTGGAGCGTTCGGCTGACTACATGACAGCCGATTTCTATGCCGTGCTGGATACCATGTTCTACCGCCTCCCCGCTCATGAGGCGATGGACCATGAATGGCTCTATTATTTTGTTACCGGGAATGGCGGAACTATCGCCGATTATGAGGTTGAGAAAGTAGAGCAAGTGGATGATAATCACGCTATTGCAACAATCCTTGTTCGCCAGAAATGGGAGGATGGTTCTTTTGATCCTGATAGCGATATAGAGCATCATCAGCTCCTCATGGAGCGTGTCGATGGCGTATGGTTGATGGCAGATTTTGACGACCATAAAGCCGACTGCATCCGTTATATTGCCAACAACCGCCGTGAGCAGGCTCGTCGTGATGCCATCAGCGACTATCTTGTCCGCGAAATAGGTACTCTGTACACAACGGGTGACCTATGCATTCCTACTCTTATGATTGTGGCCGAAGAGGCTCCGGCAACCGGTAGCGAGGCAACCCAACTTTGCACCATTGTGTATGGCGATTTCCGGCTATACTGGTACACCCTGTCGGGTGATACGCTCCGGACTGTTTCCGGTGGTAATCACGCGGGCCGTATGACCCTTATGATGCAGGGCGAACCGCCCATTGTGACCGCTTTTGAGCAAACCGAAGACGGCGCTCGTAATGAAGCCTCTGCCCGGCGTATTTTCGGCAAGTATTTTGAACTATACGAAAGCATGCACGCCAATGAAAACGTACGTGAGGCAGTTCGTCGCGAGCAGCTTAGCGAGTACGTCCATCGCCACAATCTTTCCGTTCGTTACTACCAAGACTACGGCCGACCTGCTGTTGAACTGTAATGGAACCTTTAATTATCGTTTACCTGCGCGTGCGTTCGTTCCGTCAATCTCGATAAAACCTCGATAAAAGTCCGACAAAACTTCGATGTGATTTCGGTTCTCGGTTATCTCGGTTATCGGTTATCGGTTCTCGGTTCTCGGTTCTCGGTTGATTTTGGGTAACTAAGTGGGGCGGAAAAATGTTTTTTGGCAGGTAATGGGTTTTTCTTGTAGAAAAATTTGTGTATGTCAGAAAAATGTTGTATCTTTGCGGGCTGAAACGACATAGGCTATGATTTTAGCCTGTCGGCGAAGAAAAAATGAACGTAAAATATAAAAAAACAATCACTATATCATGGCTAAGAAAATAGAAGGAAAAAAAGAAGTTCAGTTCTCGCTCGTGTACCGAGACATGTGGCAGTCGAGCGGCAAGTATGTACCGCGTCGTGACCAGTTGGCCAAGGTGGCACCCGTCATTATCGATATGGGGTGCTTTGACCGCGTTGAGACCAACGGTGGTGCAAGTGAACAGGTGAACCTATTGTATGGTGAGAACCCCAACCTGGCGGTTCGTACCTTTACCAAACCATTCAACGAGGCCGGCATCAAGACCCACATGCTGGACCGCGGTCTTAACGCGTTGCGCATGAATCCCGTGCCCGCAGACGTGCGTCAGTTGATGTACAAGGTAAAACATGCGCAGGGAACCGATATTACCCGTATCTTCTGCGGACTGAACGACCCCAGAAATATCATCCCCAGTATCAAGTGGGCCAAAGAAGCCGGCATGACCGCCCAGGCAACGATGTGTATCACCTATTCGAAGGTGCATACCGCAGAATACTATATCAATCTGGCCGAGGAACTCATCGCCGGCGGCGCACAGGAGATCTGTCTGAAGGATATGGCAGGTATCGGTCGTCCGCATATGTTAGGCGTTATCGTTTCTGCTATCAAGGAGAAACACCCCGATATTATTATTCAATACCACGGTCATACAGGTCCCGGATTCTCGGTGGCCTCGATGATGGAGGTGGCGAAAGCCGGTGGCGACGTGTTGGACGTAGCCATGGAGCCCCTGAGTTGGGGTAAGGTGCACCCGGATGTAATCACCATTCAGGCGATGCTCAAGGATGCCGGTTTCCAGGTAAAGGATATCAACATGAAGGCTTACATGGAGGCCCGCAGCCTCACGCAGTCGTTCATAGATGACTTCTTGGGCTACTGGATTGACCCGAAGAACGCGCTGATGACCTCGCTGCTCGTAGGCTGCGGTCTGCCGGGCGGTATGATGGGTTCGCTGATGGCCGACCTGAAGGGTATGCACGCTGCCATCAATGCCAACCTACGCAAGAAAGGCGAGCACGAGTTGAGTGAAGATGAACTGCTCGTGGAGTTGTTCGATGAGGTACAACGTATCTGGCCGATGTTGGGTACGCCGTGTTTGGTAACCCCGTTCTCGCAGTACGTGAAGAATGCGGCCCTGATGAACCTCTATTCGAAGTCAATGGGCGAGAAGCCTTTCACCCGTATGGATCCCGCTATGTGGGGCATGATTCTGGGTAAGTCGGGTAAGTTGCCCGGCGAGTTGGCTCCCGAAATCGTAGAACTGGCCAAGGAGAAAGGCTTTGAGTTCTATACCGATGACCCGCAGAAGTTGTATCCCAACGAGTTGCCGCGTTTCATCAAGGAGATGGAAGAGTTAGGCTGGGACCGCGGTCAGGACGACGAAGAGCTCTTTGAGTTCGCTATGCACGAGAAGCAGTACCGCGAGTTCAAGTCCGGTCAGGCCAAGGAACAATTCAACAAAGACCTGGTTGAGCGCATGCGCAAAGCCGGTAAAGAAGTACCTGCAGAACTGTTAGAGGCTATCGGTGAGGCTCCCAAGGCTGCCGAGGCCGGCAACGATGATATGGCTGCTGTGGCCGTGGCACTTGACCTCTATTATGGCAAGCATGCTCCGACCCTGGTAACAACCACCTGTGGTACGATGATGCTGAACGACGGACGTCGTCATGCCACCGACTGGAACCGTAAGATATACGGAATGAACAACCTTATGTAATAGCATAAGATTTATGATAAGATTTAAAATTTAAGATTAACCAAATAAATCTGATTTTTAGTAATGAAAAAGTACAATTTCAATGCCGGTCCTTCGATTTTGCCGGAGGAGGTAATCAAACAAACAGCTGAAGCCGTTATCGACTTCCAAGGTGAAGGTCTTTCCATCCTGGAGATTTCACACCGTGCCAAGTATTTCCAACCCGTTGTTGACGAGGCTGAGGCGCTGATGAAAGAGTTGTTAGGCGTGCCCGAAGGTTACAGAGTGATCTTCCTGGGTGGCGGTGCCAGCCTGCAGTTCTGCATGGTTCCCTACAACATGATGGCTAAGAAAGCTGCTTACCTGAACACCGGTGTGTGGTCGAAGAAAGCCCTGAAGGAGGCGAAAGGTCTGGCCGGCGTATTCGGCGCAGAGGCTATCGAGTTGGCAGCATCAACCAACTCCATCCCCATGGACTTTGAGGTGCCGCAGGACTGCGACTACATGCACATCACTACCAACAACACCATTTACGGTACCGAAATCTCTGAGCGCAAACTGCAAGAGATCTACCGCAAGAAAGGCAACGTACGTCTCGTCGCCGATATGTCGTCGGATATCCTGAGCCGTCCTATCGACGTCAGCAAATACGACATCATCTACGGTGGTGCCCAGAAGAATATCGCCCCCGCCGGTGTGACCTTCGTCATCATCAAGGAGGAGTGCCTCGGCCACGTTGAGCGTTATATCCCCACGATGCTGGACTACCGCACCCATATCGAAGGCGGTTCGATGTTCAATACACCTCCCGTACTGCCCATCTACACGGCTCTGCTCAACATGCGCTGGCTCAAAGAGCGCGGCGGCGTGAAGTGGATCGACGAACGCAACCAGAAGAAGGCTGACCTGCTCTACAACTGCATCGACAACAGCAAGCTCTTTACCGCAACTATCCAAGATAAGGAAGACCGCAGCCGCATGAATATCTGCTTCGTGCTGAAGCCGGGCTATGAAGACCTGTTCGACGAGTTCTTCAAGTTCGCTACCGCCAAGGGTATGGTCGGCATCAAGGGTCACCGTCTGGTAGGCGGCTTCCGTGCAAGCTGCTACAACGCTATGGACGTAGAGGGCGTGCAGGCACTGGTTGACTGCATCAACGAGTTTGAGAAATTGCATTAATTGGAATGAGTTATTTCTCGTTTCATCATTCAAAACCAACCGAAAAGAAGACGGTGCAAGCCGTCTTCTATACAACACTTGTACAAAAAATGAAAGTATTAGTAGCAACAGAAAAACCCTTTGCGAAAGTAGCCGTTGACGGCATTCGCGAGGTCATTGAAGGAGCCGGTTATGAATTGGCTCTGCTGGAGAAATACACCGATAAGTCACAACTGCTGGATGCTGTAGCCAATGCAGACGCACTTATCATCCGTTCGGATGTGGTGGACAACGAGGTATTGGACGCAGCCCGCAACCTCAAGATCGTGGTTCGCGCCGGCGCCGGATACGATAATATTGATCTGGAAGCCGCTACCAAGCACAATGTAGTAGCCATGAACACGCCGGGACAGAACTCGAACGCCGTAGCAGAATTGGCTCTGGGTCTGATGGTATTCGCTGTACGTAACTTCTACAACGGAACCAGCGGTACCGAGCTCAAGGGTAAGAAACTGGGTATCCATGCCTTCGGTAATGTAGGTCGCAACGTGGCACGCATCGCACAAGGCTTCGGTATGGAGTGCTATGCATACGATGCATACTGCTCAGACGAGGCTATGATAGCCGCCAACGTGAAGCCGGTGCACAGCGCCAACGAGCTGTACCAGACCTGCGACATCGTCAGTCTGCATATCCCCGCAACACCCGAGACCAAACAGAGCATCAACTATGAATTGCTCAACCGTATGCCCAAGGGTGCCATGCTCGTGAACACCGCCCGCAAGGAAGTGATCCACGAAGAGGAGTTGGTTCGCTTCATGGAAGATCGTCCCGATTTCAAGTACGTGACGGATATTATGCCGGCTATCGATGCCGAGTTGCGTGAGAAATTCGCCGGTCGCTACTTCGCTACTCCGAAAAAGATGGGTGCTCAGACCGCTGAGGCTAACATCAATGCCGGTATAGCTGCCGCTAACCAGATTGTGGATTACCTGAAGAACGGTAACACCCGTTTCCAAGTAAACAAGTGAGGATCCGCAATTTACTCATAGCGTTATTGACGATGGTATCTGTTCCTGCTTTGCGGGGACAGATACTGTCGGTCAATACTACACCCGCCGACTCCTGCTACAGACTAAACGATGCCGTCGGCGTAGACTACGCGTTTGTGACCACTAACATGGCGTATATCCAATTCGCTACCGCCGATGGTCGCAACGTGGACTGGTACGATATGACCACGGGCGCGGTCGTGGCGTCCGGATTCAATACCTTCTCGCCGGAGGATAACGCCCATACCTACAGCGTGACGCAGGATGGTGTGAGCGAGACCTTTGTCGTGTTCGATTACAACGCTTATCGCCTATATTTGGATAGCCTTACGGCTACGCTAAACTGCGAGAATACGGTACTCAGACTGCATCAACCGCAGATGACCTATCGTGATTCAGATAATATCGAGCATCAGGTCAACCGACAACTTATCCTGCATTACAACAACCTCCTTTGGGGCGACAACGGCTGGACGGATACGCCGATGGAGGACAGCATGAAGGTGGACCGAAGCGGCATGCTGGTGCTGGGTAAGCAACTATGCCGCACGCAGTTTGTGGTGACCGGTGACCGTTTTAGCGAAGCTTTGTACAGCGAGACCGATTCGGTGGTCTCGCCCATATATGACGCTATCGCGTACGCGCATCACGCGCAATCCTATACTACTACGCGCGGAACGAGCATGGAGAACGAGGTGGAACGACCCATTCAGGAAACCACCATCAAGGGCTCCGCACCGCTCAATATTCTATTCAAAGCCAATACCAGTTCGCCCATAGAGTATTACCTATGGAGCAACTACCACTATGAAAACCTGATGAGTACCCGCATGGAAAATGAGGAACGCATCATCTTTGAAGAACGCGGTTCGTACACCGTGAAACTGGAAATGGAAAATAATTACGGCTGTCAATGCGATACAGCCTTTGAAGATATAGCCATCTCGGAGTCGCTCCTGATGGTTCCCAATGTCTTTACGCCCAACGGTGACGGCATGAACGATGAGTTCCGTGTCGCCTACCGCAGTATTCGTGAGTTCCACTGCTGGATCTATAACCGTTGGGGACATCTTGTTTACTCATGGGACGACCCCGCTAAAGGTTGGGACGGTACTATCAACGGTCGTCCGGCACCCGAAGGAGCCTATTACTATGTCATTCGCGCACTCGGCACCGATGCTGCTACGAATGAATATATGAATAAAATAAGCTATAACAAGAAGAAAAAGAAAGAACCCGATGCGCTCATCGGTGTATACCAACTGAGCGGAGACATTAACCTCATTAGGGGAGGAAAATGATGGAACCGTGCACATGAACCATGTATCTGATAGCATTAACGATTGAACGAAGGATAAATCAATTTAAAAACCATATATTTCCATGAAAAAAGTAGTAGTTATGGCTATGACTGCCTTGGCGCTGGTGGGGTGTGCGCCCAAGAATGAGAACCCCTTCCTAAATTACCAAAACTGGAAAACCCCGCATGGCACGTATCCGTTTAATGAAATCAAAATGGAGCACTACATGCCTGCTATCGAAGAGGGCATGAAGCAAGGTTTGGCTGACATTGATGCGATTGTCAACAATCCCGAGGCTCCTACCTTTGAGAACACTATCGAAGCCTATGTGAACAGCGGTAAGCTGCTGGACGTAGTCCTCAACTGCTTCTACAACCTCACGTCGGCAGAGACGAACGCAGAAATGCAAGCTCTGGAGATGGAGCTGAGCCCGAAACTCAGCGAGTACAGCACTACCATCCGCCTGAATGAAGGTCTCTTTGCCCGTATCAAAGCCGTCTATGAACAGCGTGAGAGCCTGACCCTGAACAAGGAGCAACAGAAACTGCTGGATGATATCTACGAGAGCTTTGCCGACAACGGCGCTAACCTCTCGCCTGAAGACAAGGAGAAATACCGCGAATTGTCTGCCCGTCTGTCACAACTGACTACCGCCTACGGTCAGAACGTGCTGAAGGCTACCAATGCCTGGACCAAACTCATCACCGACGAGGCTGAGCTGGAAGGCCTGAATGACGACACCAAAGGTATGCTTCGTGCCAAAGCCGAAGAGAAGGGTATGGAAGGTTGGCTTCTGGACCTGAAACCCACGACCCTGCTGCCTGTACTGCAAGACTGCTCGAACCGCGCCCTGCGTCAGGAGATCTATATGGCCAGCAACACCCGTTGCATTGGCGGCGAGTTTGACAATACGCAGAATATCATCGATATCGTCAACACCCGTCTGGAGTATGCACAACTCTTCGGCAAGAAAGACTATGCCGAGAAATCGCTGCACAAGACCTGTGCCGAGACCGAGAGCAATGTGATGAACTTCCTCAATCAACTGCGCGATGCTTATATGCCCGCTGCACGCGAAGAGGTGAAGGAGATGCAGGCCTATGCCGAGTCGCTCGGCTTCGAAGGCCAACTGATGCCCTGGGATTGGTCGTTCTACAGCAAGAAACTGCAGGATGCCAAGTATAGCATCAGCGACGACGTGCTCCGTCCCTATTTCGAATTGGAGAGTGTGAAGCGTGCCGTCTTTGACCTTGCTAACCACCTCTATGGTATCCGTTTCAAGGAGAACAAGAATATCCAGGTTTATCACCCCGAGGTATCGGCTTATGACGTAGTGGACGCTGACGGCAACTTCGTGGCTGTCTATTACTGCGACTTCCACCCGCGTGACGGCAAACGTGGCGGCGCATGGATGAGCGAATTCAAGCCCCAATATATGGAGAAAGATGGCACCGACAGCCGTCCACATATCGTCAACGTGATGAACTTCACCCGTGCTACTGCTGACAAACCGGCTCTCTTGACCTACGACGAGGTGGAGACCTTCCTGCATGAGTTCGGTCACGGCTTGCACGGCATGCTAACCCGTTGCCAATATGCTACGCTGAGCGGAACGAACGTACCCCGCGACTTCGTCGAACTGCCCTCACAGTTCAACGAGAACTTCCTGGGCGAGAAGGAGTTTCTTGATACCTTCGCCAAGCACTATGAGACCGGCGAGAAGATGTCGCAGGAACTCATCGACAAGATTAAAGCTTCAGCCAATTATCATGCTGCCTATGCATGCGCCCGTCAGCTGAGCTTCGGCTACCTGGATATGGCATGGCATACGCTGACCAGCCCCTTCACGGTGCCTGAGGGTAAGACCGTTGAACAGGCGGTTATCGACTTTGGTAACAATGCAATGGCGCAAGTGGCTGTGCTGCCCGTGGTGCCCGGTACCCAGATGGAGACGGCCTTCACGCATATCTTCTCGGGTGGCTACGCTGCCGGTTACTACAGCTATAAGTGGTCGGAAGTGCTCGATGCAGATGCCTTCAGCGTGTTCCAGCAGGCACAGAAGGAGCGCGGCTCGATCTTTGATAAGGAAGCAGCAGACCGCTGGCGCGAGAACGTACTGGAGCGCGGTGGAACGGAGGCTCCCATGGACCTTTATCGCCGTTTCCGCCAGGGCGAACCTACGATTGATGCCCTGCTTATCCGCGATGGAATCAAGAAATAATTGACGCTTGGACAATTGACAATTAGACGATTGATTGACAATTGCTATAAATTGTCCAATTGAACTTGACTGTCAATAAATCGTAAAATCGTAAATCGTAAAATCGTAAATAAATCTAATATTATGCAAAGAGATCAAGAGATTTTTGACATCATCCGCCGTGAGCGGGAACGTCAGATGAAAGGTATCGAGCTCATCGCCAGCGAGAACTTCGTCAGCGACCAAGTCATGGAAGCCATGGGCTCAGTTCTGACCAACAAATACGCCGAGGGTTATCCCGGCAAGCGTTACTATGGCGGCTGTGAGGTAGTCGATGAGAGCGAGAATATCGCCCGTGATCGTCTCAAAAAGCTGTTTGGCGCAGAGTATACCAATGTACAACCTCACTCGGGTGCGCAGGCCAATATGTGCGTATTCATGGCATGCCTGCAGGCAGGTGATAAGTTCCTGGGTCTGAACCTCAGCCATGGTGGTCACCTTTCACACGGAAGCCCGGTAAACTTCTCGGGTCTGATGTTCCATGCCTTGGAGTACAATTTGAACGAGCAGACCGGTCGTGTTGACTACGACCAACTGGAGCAAGTGGCTCGCGCTGAGCGTCCGAAGCTCATCATCGCCGGTGCCTCGGCTTACAGCCGCGAGTGGGACTATGCCCGTATCCGTAAGGTGGCTGACGAGATTGGTGCTATCTTTATGGTGGATATGGCGCACCCCGCAGGTCTGATAGCTGCCGGCCTGTTGGATAACCCGCTGAAATATGCGCATATTGTTACCTCCACCACCCATAAGACCCTGCGTGGTCCGCGTGGCGGTGTCATCCTGATGGGTAAGGACTTCCCCAATCCGTGGGGCAAGACCACGCCGAAGGGTGAGGTGAAGATGATGTCCGCTATTCTGGATAGCGCTGTATTCCCGGGTGTACAAGGTGGCCCGCTGGAGCACGTTATCGCAGCAAAGGCTGTCGCATTTGGCGAAGCGCTGACCGATGACTTCCGTATATATCAGACTCAGGTCAAGAAGAATGCAGCCGTTATGGCGCAGGCCTTTATGGATAAGGGCTACAAGATTATCTCCGGCGGTACCGACAACCACTCAATGCTCGTTGACCTCCGCACCAAATATCCCGATCTGACGGGTAAGGTGGCTGAGAAGGCATTGGTAGCTGCTGATATTACAACCAATAAGAACATGGTTCCCTTCGACAGCCGTTCGGCATTCCAGACCAGCGGTCTGCGTTTTGGTACGCCCGCTATCACGACCCGCGGCCTGAAGGAGGATAAGATGCCGTGGATTGTTGACCTTATCGACACTGTGCTCGCTAACCCCGAGAGCGAAGCTAATATCGCCAAGGTTCGCGAAGCCGTTAATGCTGAGATGAGACAATATCCGCTCTTTGCGTGGTAAGAAAATACATGCCATATTTGGCTGTCATCATCGCTATGGTGATTTGGGCAGGGTCGGGTATTGCCGTTAAGGCAGCCCTCCTGTCCCTATCGCCGATGGCGTTGATACTGACGCGTTTTTCGATAGCCGTCCTGCTTATGCTGGCTATCGGTTTGGCGTTCCGCGGCAATAAGCTTTTGGGCTTGCAGCGTATTGGCAAACAGGACCTCTGGCTCTTTCTCATGGGCGGGTTCTTTCAGCCTTTTCTTTATTTTATTCTGGAGACCTACAGCTACGACAGTTTCTCTACACCGACTTTGGCGGAGGCATTCCTTAGTACCAATCCGCTGATGGCACCGCTGTTTGCATGGCTGTTCCTTCGCGAGAAGGTTACGGTGTATAATATTTTGGGTATCTTGGTCTCGACGGCAGGTATGTTGCTGCTGGTGTTGGCTGGTTCCGGTCAGATGAGTCTGGGTAATGCTTGGGGCATACCCTTGGCGCTGTTGACCGTCAGTACAGCAGTGGCCTATTCGATACTGCTCAAAAAGATTCCGGAGAAGTACAACTCGCTGACCATTGTTTTCTGGGGACAGTTGACGGGACTCTGCATGTTCTACCTTCTCAGTGGCATGGCATATGTCATCACCGGCATGGGGGTGGAAAGTTCGTTTCTAGACTTGTTCCGCGTGACGGTTACCGACTGCGTCCTCGCGGAGTCTGTATGGGGCGTCAGCTATCTGGCAGTATTGAGTTCGGTGGCTGCGTTTATACTTTTTTGCTATAGCGTCCGCTATTTGGGCGTGACTGGGGCTAATATATTCAATAATATCCGCCCCGTTTTTACAGCTCTCTTGATGCTCATCATTTTTGGTGAGAAACTACCTCTTTTGAAGTGGTTAGGGGTGCTAATCGTCATCGTAGGACTGTTTTTATGCCAAAAACAGCCGAAAAAATAGACTTTTCTTACGAATTTCTTGCACGATTGCTTTTTTTTTTGTACCTTTGCACCCAAATTGGGTGCAGATTGCACCATGATAAAGATGAATTGTAAATAGATAAGCTGATGGAACAAATTTACACGCTTGCATTTTTTTATAATTTACTTTTTGTGATGGCTATCATTGGTGCCATTGTGTTTGTGTCATTGTATTTTGTGGATGCCGGATACGGCAAGATGCGTACCGAGAAATGGGGACCGGGTATCAATAACAAAGTCGGCTGGTTCTTAATGGAGGCACCGGTGTTCCTTATTGTGTTGTGGCTCTATGCTATCTCGCCGTTTCCCGAGACGCGCAGAGTACCATATTGGGTATTTCTCATCTTCTTTGAGGCACACTATTTCCAGCGCTCCTTTATCTTCCCCTTTCTCATGAAGGGTAACAACAAGATGCCGATAGCCATCATGATTCTCAGCGTGCTGTGGAATATTATCAATGGTTATATTCAGGGCTATTGGCTCTTCCATTTGGCTCCGCAATATTGCCCTGACCTCTATACCGAGGCATGGCTGATGGATCCCCGGTTTATCACGGGTGCGGTGCTCTTTGGCGTAGGAATGATTATCAATATTCATTCCGATCATGTCATACGTCACCTCCGCAAACCCGGCGATACCAAGCACTACCTGCCTAAACAGGGGCTCTATCGTTATGTTACCTCTGCCAATTACCTGGGTGAGATAACCGAGTGGTTTGGTTTTGCTATTATGACATGGTCTGCTGCGGGTGCCCTGTTCTGGTGGTTCTCGTGCTGCAACCTCGTTCCGCGCGCAAATGCCATCTACAACCGTTATGCCGAGGAATTCCCTGACGAGTTCGACCGCAAGAAATTGAAAAGAATCATACCCTTCATCTATTGACGATTGGACGATTGACGATTGCACGATTGATTGTTCTATTGAAATCAATTGTCCAATTGGCGTCAATTGTCAATAAATTGTCAAATTGTAAATTGTCAAATTGTAAATGAATAAATTATTTACCCCCTTCCAACTGGGGCCTATCACGCTGCGAAATCGTTTTATCCGTTCGGCAGCGTTTGAGAATATGTGCACGGGTAACACCCCGAGCGAGATGTTGCATAACTACCACGTCAGCGTGGCCCACGGCGGCGTAGGTATGACCACGGTGGCGTACTGTGCTGTGGATCTGAGTGGCGTTAGCTTTGACGGACAACTCTATATCCGTCCGGAGGCTTTGCCCGGGCTTCGCAAACTGACCGATGCCATCCACGCAGAGGGTGCCAAAGCCAGCATCCAGCTCGGTCACTGCGGCAATATGACGCACTTCTCTACCTGCCATTGTATGCCCGTCAGCGCCTCCAATGGCTTTAACCTGTACAGCCCTACCATCCATCGCCGCCTGAAGGTGAGTGAGATTAAGCAGATGGTACGGAAATTCGGTGAGGCTGTGGACTTCTGTCGCGAGGCCGGTTTTGACTGCGTGGAGATTCATGCCGGTCATGCTTACCTTATCTCGCAGTTCATCTCGCCCCGCACCAATCATCGTCACGATGAGTACGGTGGTTCGTTTGAGAACCGCGTACGCTTCCTCAACGAGGTACTGGACGAAGTCATGCTGCACGCCAAGGATGATATGGCGGTGGTTGTTAAGACCAATATGTGGGACGACTGCTGGCATGGCTCCGATATCGATGAAGGTATCCGTGTGGCCAAGGAAATTGCCAAGCACCATGTGCACGGCATCGTGCTTTCCGGTGGAACCGTGAGCCGTTCGCCCATGACCATCTTGGGCGGTGCCATGCCCATCAAGACCCTGGCACACTACATGCCGATGAAGACCATGTGGTGGCTCAAGGCGGCTTTGAATATCCCATTCGTAGGCGATATAATGACGCCGACGGTTCCTTTCCATGAGTTGTATTTTATGGAGCAAGCCAAGCGTTTCCTGCAGGCTTTCAACGACGACCCGCAGCTCGCCAATGACCCCAAGTGCCCCACACTGATTTATGTAGGCGGTGTGCAGTCGGGCGATAACTGTCAGCAGATCATGGACGAGGGATTCGAACTGTTCCAACTGGCACACGTGCTGATCAAAGACCCCGATTTTGTCAACCATGTACAGCAGAATGCGCACTATCATGCCGGTTGCAACCGTTCTAACTACTGCGTAGGACGTATGTACACCAAGGAGATGAAGTGCCACGAGTGCGTGGAACGTGATGGCGAGGTAATCCCCTGTAACATCAAGCGCGAGATAGCCCGCCTCGAGAAACAGGCTCACGAATCCATCGCCAAGCAGAAAGCCAATCAGAAATCATAAATATTAAATTTTAAATTTTAAATCTCTGATAGATGCTCGCATTAGTTACCGGCGCAAGTAGCGGAATCGGTTTGCAGTATGCTACCGCCCTGGCGCGTGATTATCATACAGACCTGTTGCTCGTCAGCAATCAGGAACAGGAACAGATACAGGTGGCGCGTGACTTGGCTGCTACCTATGGCGTACAGACGACCCCCTTGTATATGGATCTCTCGCAGCAAGATGCAGCTGAGAAACTGCATCAATACTGCGTGGAGAATCATTTGGAAGTGGATATCCTCATCAATAACGCCGGTGTATTCTTCTTTAATCCGCTCATTGAGACCTCTATGCGGCGCTTTGAGCTCATGCTCATGCTGCATGTCGTCACGATGGCCAAGCTATGTCGTCTCTTTGGCGAGGATATGTGCCGTCGCGGCAACGGATATATACTGAATATGTCATCTATGTCTGCATGGATGGCTTATCCGGGTATTCAGACCTATAATGCCACCAAGGCGTTTATCTATAACTTCTCTAAGTCCTTATGGTACGAGTTCCGTCCGCATGGGGTAGGGATTACGGTGATGACGCCCGGCGCTGTGGATACGGCTCTGTTCGGTCTGGCACCCAAGTACCGTAAGTTAGCCGTGAATCTGACGGTTAGCATTCCGCCGGAGAAACTGGTGGTGAAGGCCCTGAAGCGCATGTTCAAAAAAAAGAAATGGGGTATGCCCGGTTTGCTGAACCATCTTGCTACGCCTCTGCTCAAGCATACGCCCGACTGGCTCGTGTTCCTTACGTATAAGTGGGTAGGGCAGTTTCAAAAATAATGGTTTCAATCTAAATCTGCATCAAAAGTGCAGATTTTTTTTGCGTTTATGGGTGAAATATTTGCGTATGTCATTTTTTTGTTGTACCTTTGTCGCTAAAATGACAATAATGGTTGATTCTTCGTTTATCATATCACCAGTATCTGCGCAATTTTCTGACGTGTGGTCAGAGCCGGAATTACTCTGTTCCGAGGGCTGCAATGCGCTCTACGTAGCTACACGTTTCGGGCGCAAGTATGTATTGAAAGCCCTGGCTGAGCCTTACCGCGAATCCACACCGCATCTGGAAATGCTCCGCAAGGAATTCTCTATCGGGGTGGCAGTGGATCACCCGAATATCGTGCGCCTGCTGGATTTCGGGCACATGGACTCTATCGGTTGGTATATTCAAATGGAATATATCGACGGCATCACTCTGGAGCGCTTTCTGGAGACCCGCCCCGCAGCCTCTGTACGCCGGCGTATACTCAGCCAACTGTTAGACGCTTTAGCTTTCCTGCACGAGCGTCAGATTATCCATCGCGACATTAAACCCTCCAACATCCTCATCACCCGCAACGGCTCTACGGTCAAACTGATTGACTTTGGTGTCTCTGATACCGATGATTACGTAACGTTCAAACAGCCTGCAGGTTCATTGGCTTTCATTGCGCCGGAACAGTTGGCTGGCAAAGCGATAGATAACAGAGCAGATATTTTTTCGATAGGAAGAATCATAGAACTTCTCTTCCCGCATCGCTATAGAGCTATTGCTCGTCGCTGCACACGTGAAAACCCTGCGCGCCGGTATTCCTCGTGCGTGCGTGTAGCGCGCGCGATACATAATATTGATCGCCTGCGCGTGTGGCTTCCGCTGTCGGTTCTGGTAATATTCATTCCGTTAGTAGCCATATGGCAAACTTATGAAGCATACCGGAAATCCGAACAAACACATTCACAACAAGAAAACCAATTGTTTGCTAATATAGATTCGCTAATCGTTTTGAATGACAAGCGTACTGCTGTCGTGGATTCGCTAATCGTTTTAAATAACAAGCGTACTGCTGTCGTGGATTCGCTAAACCATGTGGTGGATTCGTTGGTAGAGCGGAATAACAAACCTACAGAGGAAGAGCTGATGCGGGCGTATGCTATCCGTGTCCATCGAAAGCGATACATGGCTATGCGCGAGGCGGTAGAGAGTGGCGAAATCAAGACGCAAAGGGAATTGAAAAATTGGGACAAAGAGAATTTGAATGAAGAGTTTAGTAAGGCTATGCTCTCTATTCGTGACCCTTATACGAAGGAGAAATTCAGGGTAGCATATTTTGCCTATTATCTTCATACGCCTCATCCTTTGTACGACTCACTCTACCATGCCTTACCACCGGAATAAACAGGTAATATCATAAAAAAAGTTATCATGAATAAAAATGCACCCGAGGTTATCCAATTGCGCAAAGATGTAGAAGCGCGTTTTGGTACATGTCCGGCTACTCCGGCTGATTTTGAGTCTCTTATTGCGCAAATCTGGCTATGCCTGCATGAGAGCTTGGCACTTAGTACATTAGAGCGTCTGTGGGGGTACGTGGAAGGCGCCAATAATACCCGCTTGTCCACGCTCAATATTCTTTCCCGCTATGTTGGGTCGCGCGATTGGAATGATTATACCAACCATTTGAAGGAAGGTGAACTTGGCAGCAGTAATCCGTTCATTGCTGAAGGTATTCATACAAAGGACTTGCAACCCGGTCAGCAGTTAGAAGTAACTTGGTTGCCAAACCGCCGTTGTGTGTTCCGCTATTTGGGCGATATGCGTTTTGAGGTAGTGGAATCGGTCAACTCCAAACTGAGCGTTGGAGACACCTTCACCTCTACCTTTTTCCTAACAGGTCAACCATTATATATTGACCAACTCCTTCAGAGCGCTCAACCTCCTGTTTCTTATGTGGCCGGCAATAACGGTGGCCTCCAATCCGTCACTCTCCTGACGTAATAAGAAGTAACAAGCAATAATCGTTTATTTCTCAAAAGAAATAACAAGCAATAATCGTTTATTTCTCAAAAGAAATAATAAGAACTTCTCCTATATCAAAAAAAAGTAGTACCTTTGCACCCGAAAAGCGGTACATACCGAAAAAAGTGTGGTGCAAGGGTTTATTTTTTGTCAAAAATAGACAAAAATGAAATTTTTCCTTCAAAAGATTTGTATATGTTGGAAAAATTTTATACTTTTGCAAACGATTAGCAGCGGCTGATTGTTTCGCGCACGCGAACATAACATATTATTACTGACGAACCAATCATTGTGAAATAAGTTTGGCCACTTATAAAAGGAAACGATTGGCAATGCGTCAGTGCGTACTTCGGTATGTACTGCTTTTGCTTTTGTTTCCTTGGGTTAGGCCAAACACCCGTTCACAAAAAAAGCTTAAGCAGTATTTTTTTGTACCTGCTTTGAGATAAAATATGATCTTTGACGTACTGGATTACCGTAAAAAGGTCGAAAGTTGAAACAATCGGAGCAAAAGCGCAAAATTATTCGGAGTGAAATTATTAAAAAGTTCGGAATAAAATTACAAAAATCTTCGGAATAATTTGCGTATATCAAATTTTTATTGTACCTTTGTAGCGATTTTTAAACGATATACGTATGGAATACCTTGAACGAATTGATGACGAGTTGCTCAAACGCAAATTACGCAGTA
>OCTX012248999.1_pt1 | contig 35072 bp, 38 predicted proteins | sample 1539691 | NCBI WGS metagenome assembly OCTX01 (sample SAMN02144231, study PRJEB22623) | gut metagenome | biome: sheep rumen | host: Ovis aries | place: New Zealand
GCTAATGATAAAGCAGTCCCCCATTGTCCAGCACCAGTTTCAGTAGTTAACCTTTCAACTCCCTCTTTTTTTGCAAAATAAGCTTGAGGAATAGCTGAGTTTAATTTATGAGACCCTGTAGGAGAGGTATCTTCTCTTTTGTAATAAATTTTAGCAGGAGTATTTAAGAATTTTTCAAGCCTTGTAGCTCTAAATAATGGTGAAGGTCTTCCCATTTGCATATAAAGTTCTCGTACTTCTTGAGGGATGCTAATATATCTATCAGTTGCAAATTCCTGTTCTAATCCGGCTTTAGTAAAAGCTTTTTGCAAATCTGCAATTTGATTTTTTCCCTCACTGTTTTTTGGTTCCGGAAGTGGGTTAGGTAAATCAGCAAGAATATTATACCATTGCTTAGGCACTTCATCAGAATCTAAAGTAATCTTATAGTTCATGATATTAATTCTCTAAAATGTACTATTTAAAACTTTGTTGTACATAATTGTACTATTAATATATTAATAAAATGAAAAATAAAAAAGTCATCATGAGAATTTTAGCTATTGATGTAGGAACTGGAACACAAGACATAATGATATATGATGATGAAAAAGAACTTGAAAATTCCATTAAACTAGTATTACCCTCTCCACACTTGCTGATTTCTCAAAAAATAAGGGAAATTGATAATGATATTTACTTTAACGGAGAAATAATGGGTGGAGGAAAAATTAAAAAAACATTACAGGAACATATGGAAAAAGGGTATGATGTTGTAATGGAAGAAATTCCAGCAAAAACAATAAGAGATAAAATATCCCAAGTCGAAGCATTAGGAATAGAAATTGCATCCCCTGAAAAGGAATATAAGGATTATAGTAAAATTACTCTAGGAGATATAAACATAACAAAATTGTCAAACTTCCTTCTGGGATATGATTTGGAATTCGATTTTGATGAAATTGCTATAGCCGTACAGGACCATGGATACAATGAAAATATGGGCGACAGAGACTTCAGATTCGAAAAATTCCGTCAAAAATTAGAAAAACCAATAAAACCAGAAGAATTTGCATTTAAAGGAAATGTTCCAGATTACTACACAAGAATGAAAGCCGTGGAAAGATCAATAGCAAGCGAAGGAATAGACATTAACCCTTTATTAATGGACACGAAATTTGCATCAATAACCGGAATGTGCTATGATGAAATAGCATCTACATTAAATAGCTTTATTGCTATTGATATCGGTAACGGACATACAACGGCTGCATCAATAGAAGACGGAAAAATTCAAGGAATATTCGAACATCACACATCATCATTAACTCCTGAAAGCTTAGAAAATTATTTAAATCGTTTAGCAGATGGTGTAATAACAAACGAAGAAGTTTATAACGATCATGGGCATGGCGCTCATGTCATAAATCCTATATCAAAGATTGAAAAAGTAATTGTAAGTGGACCTAAACGTGAACTGATTGAAAAAACAAATCTAGATTGGCATCATGCATGTCCTGGAGGAGATGTGATGATGACAGGAACAGTTGGTCTAATAAAAACTCTTGAGGCATATGATGTATAATATGGATTCACATATTCACAGCGAATATTCACCGGACTCAAAATCCAAATTGAAAGATATTTTTGATATGGCAAAAAGTAGAAATATCGATATTATTGCTATCAGCGATCACAATACAGTTGATGGCTCTAAAGAAGCAAGAAGATTAACAAAAAATGATGATTTGCTTGTAATTCCATCAATAGAAATATCTTCTCTTGAAGGCCATATTCTAGGATTTGGATGTGAAGAAAAAATCGATAGAGACCTTCCTGCAGCAGAAACCATAGATTTAATACATGACCAGGGGGCTCTTGCAATAATTCCTCATCCATACTGCTTTTATAGACATGGACTTTTATGCAAAGCTAACTATAAAGATTTAAAAATTGATGCAATTGAAACAAAAAACGCAAGATTTATAGTTGGATATTGCAATAATAAAGCAAAAAATCTATCAAAAAAAGAAAATTTACCTTCACTTGGTGCCAGCGATGCACATTACTTTAAGTTTGTTGGTGACTGCTATTCAAAAATAGATTGTGAAAAGGACATAGACAGTGTTTTAAAATCAATAAAAAAAGGAAAAGTGGAAGCCCTTGGAAAAGGCACTTCCAACATCAAACTATCAAAATACTTATTTGAATATAAAGTATTGAAAAAATTTGATTAATTATTTTACTAATCTGATTTCAATAATGGATACATTAGTTTTTTCATTATTGTAGTTTTCAACTTCTTCGGTTGAAATTTGGATATCAGCAACATCAGCTTCTTGAACAAAGCTGTTTCTTACAATTTCAGCTGTATCAACTGCACGACTAATAGCTTTTCCTCTTGCTCTTAAAGTAACAGAGTCATAGTCGTTGAATTGTGTTACAACAGCCAAAACATAATTCATTACTGGTTTGTTTCCAATGAAAATTGTATTTTCTTCCATGTTTTTATGCTCCTAATGTTTATAAATCTATAAATTTAATTCCTCTTCAGTTTTTTTCATTAAAATTAATTTATTGATTGAGTCCAAAACAGCTAAAATACTAGCCATTACAATATCATCATCAATAGCCCTACCAGTTGATTTATTTCCTTCATCATCTGAAGATATAACAAATACATCAGCTAAAGCATCAGTACCTCCATTGATAGCTTCCAAGTTATATTCTTCAAGTTCAATATGCATTGTATCTTGAATCAATTCACGAATTGCATTTAAAGCTGCATCAACTGGTCCAACTCCAGTATTAGAAGTCTCTTTTTCTACACCATTAATTTCTAATTTAACAGTGGCAGTTGGAGAAACAATGGCTCCTGACAATAATCCCAATCCCTTTAATTTAATAGGAGTTTCACGAGCAGAACTTAATTCAGTTAAAGCAATAGCTTTCAAATCATCATCAGTAACACATTTGCCTTTATCACCTAAAGATTTAATTTGAGAAAAAACCTTTTCAAATTGTTCATCATTTAATTCTATGTGATAATCATGCAATTTAGATTTTAAAGCATTAGCGCCCGTATGTTTTCCTAAAATAATTTTTCTTGAATGACCTACCAATTCAGGAGAAATAGGTTCATAAGTAGATGAATTATTTAAAATACCATGAACATGAATACCTGATTCGTGGGCAAATGCATTATCGCCAACAATTGGTTTATTTACTGGCATTTTAATACCAGTCAATCTACCTACAAAATCAGATAGACTATATAATTGTGAGTTATTGATTTTTAAATCTATTCCATAAGCAGAATAAAGAATGATAACAAGCTCTTCTAGTGATGTGTTTCCTGTACGCTCACCAATACCATTTACTGTTACATGAGCCTGATTAGCGCCACATTCAATTGCTGTTAGAGTATTTGCGGTAGCTAAGCCAAAATCATTGTGAAAATGAACACTGATAGGACAGTTGAGATTACTTTTTGCATAAGTTATTAATTCCTTGGTGAAAATTGGTGTTAAAATACCCACAGTATCAGGAATATCAATAAAATCTGCACCGGCATCAATAACTTCATTGAAAAATTCAAATAAAAAGTCCTTTTCTGTTCTAGTAGCATCTTCGGCGGAAAATTCTACAGTCAAACCATGATCCTTAGCATATTCAACAGCACCTACCGCAGTTGAAATAATAGTTTCTTTAGACATTTTTAATTTATAGTCTCTATGCAATGGAGATGTTCCAATGAAAGTATGAATATAATCTAAATCAGCATCCAATACTGAATCAATGTCACTTTTGACAGAACGTGCCAATCCTACAACAGTTGAATCAAAATCCAAAGATTTAATCTCTTTGGTAGCTTCGAATTCACCCAATGAAGCAGCTGGAAAGCCGGCTTCAATTTTATCTACACCCAAGTTATTGAGCTTTTGAGCGATTTGAATCTTTTCATCTACTGTAAGAGCAACACCAGGTGTCTGCTCACCATCCCTTAAAGTTGTATCAAAAATATAAATCTCATCTGAAAGATTCATATATTTATTATTTAAGGTATCGATATCATACATCTAAAAAATCTCCATTAGGTATATTTATATAATTAATTTTATTTAATTAAATACTTATCGTATAATTAATTTAATCAAAAAAGATACTATATATCACAGATAAGCATTTTTTTTAAGATGAATTTTAAAAAATTAAAATAATAATTAGACTAATGCCTAATTATTTTCTAAATTTTTTTATTACCACAATTACAACAACAAGCACTATGCATAAAACTGCTATCGCATAATATAAGAATACTGAAGCAGGAACTTCATGCTTATCAATGTTTAAAGAATATAGATATCCATCATTTCCAGATATGAATAAACTGTTTCCATTAATTACAGGGGAAGATGTGATTGGAGAATTAAATAAGATAGTTCCAGGATTATAACTAAACTCTTCAAGCCCCGTATATTTATTTAAAACATATGCGCTTCCGCCATTGCTCGTAACTGCTACCATTTTGTCTTTAAGAGCTGGAGTTGATTGAATAGGAGAACCAACAGAATGACTCCATTTGAGTGTACCATCACGGATATCCAAACAGGTTAAGTTTCCTTCATCAGACCCAATGAAAACATTATTGTCATGCTCATCAATAGTTGGAGAGCTTAGGACTTTATTGTTCAAATCAGCTTTCCAAACTAAAGATCCGTTGCTTTCATTTATTGCATATAAATTGCCGTCAGTAGAACCTATAAATATTTTTTCATCCCCATAAGCAGGAGATGAATATATTGAATCACCTGTCGTATATTCCCAGTCTACTTTTTTAGAATCAACGCCAACTGCATAGAGTTTTCCATTGCTTGAACCGATATAAACAGTATCATTAACAACCACTGGTGAAGATTTCAATTTTCCATCCAGATCGACATCAAATTTTACATCACCGGTATCATTGTCAAATCCGTATAAATGGCCGTCATCACATCCAACATAGACTACATCCTCATAAATGTAAGCTGATGATGAAATAGGTGCGGAGGTTGAATATTCCCAAATCACCTTATGGCTATCAACATCAATTGCACTAAAAGAATCCTCACTACCTATATATAAAGTACCATTGCGAACAATAGGAGTTGCATTAGTACCAGATTTTAAATCTAAGTTCCAGTTTTCTGTACCATCTTCCATATCTATTGATTTTAATTGACCATTACTTGAAGATAAGTATAGGTATTCATTTGAAATCGCAGGAGATGAAAAAATTGGTGAGCCAAAATTAAAGGTCCATAAATTTGTGACAAAGTTGGACTCTTCAGTTACAAATGCATTATGTGTATAATCATGGCCAAAGGAAATCCAATCATCTGCGGCAATTGGAGTTAAACACATCAATATAACAACAATAGCTAAACTTAATTTTTTATACATATTAAACCTCCTAAACATCCCTATTAAATCTTTTAACACCAATTATAAAGAATACAAGTGTGTATCCCACAAGAATAGCTAAATCAAACCAAACATCACCCAATGTCTGCCCCTTAAGCATCACACCACGCATAGCATCATTCAAGTATGTTAATGGAAAAATATAAGCCAATTTTTGTAAAATCCATGGCATCGTTTCAATTGGATAAAACACGCCTGAAACAAACATCATAGGCATTGAAAACGGCATTACTATTTGAGCATAATCCTCTTGCGTTTGGGTTCTGGCAGAAAGCATTATACCAAAACCAACAAAACATAATGCTCCAAAGACCAAAACAATGAATGTGGGTAGAACTCCTCCTTTAATACTAACATTGAACAGTAAAATTGCCATAAATATCAGAATCAGTGCCCGGACAAGTTCAATAAGTAACTTTGATGCAATTTTACCACCAATCACAGTTGAAACAGACGTCGGCGTCATAAATAAACGTGCAAGTTCACCAGTTTCTCTTTCACCAGCAATAGTAGCACCCATACCCATCATACAACTAAACATTATGGTCATTCCCAAAATAGCGGGAACCAAAAAGTCAATATATTTAATATTACCATAAATTCTGTTAATATGAAGACCAATATCATCTTTAAAATTATTTAGTTGATGTGATACTGAAGGGCTTGCTGTTGAATTTTTGCTGACTGATGTTACAGAGCCTGCAGCAACCATATTAGACAATTTTGAAAATATTGCCTGAGTTGAGGAATCCAAAATCTGTGAAGCCATTTGATCTGATGAATCCAAATACAGCGTTACTGATTTCTGGTTCGACGAGTTATCGTCATCATAATCCTTCGGCATTATAATAGCCGCCTTGACCTCTCCATTATCTACCATTTTTTCCGCTTTATCCTGGTCATCCATAACTTTAACAACCTTATATGTATCGGTTGATTTAATAGTGTCCAAAGTTAAATCCGTCAAGTCCCCGCTGGATTGACTAACAACAACTATTGGCAAATCCGTTAAATCTCCACCCATACCATATCCAAAAAGCAAAATCATGATTATTGGAAATGCTAAAATAGAAACAAGACGAGCAGGGTGCCTTTTAAGAGAGATTAATTCTTTTCTAATCATCCATCCAAATTTCTTAAGCTCGATCATCTTCATTCACCTCCGAAGTAGATTTAATGAAAACGTCTTCTAGAGATGGTTCTTCGGTAGAAATTGACTTGATTATACCATTAGAAGACATGACACTATTCAATACACTATTTACAGCATTATCATCAAAATCTACCCTTAGATTTACACGACCGTTATGGGCTATCTCAATACTTTTAACAGATTCATTAGATTTCAAAGCGTTGATAATAGCTTCATCGTTATTTTCAAGTAAAAAAGACATCTTTCTTAAAGACAAGTTTTCAACATCCTCCTTGGTTGATGTTGTAACATCGCTTTCAGATGAAATTTGAGATAAAGTATCAGATATCTCTTTTTTATTTGACTCCAAAAGTGAATCTTTAAGACCTTGTGGCGTATCGTAAGCAACAAGATTGCCTGTATTAATTATTCCTACATTATCACACAGCATGTCTACCTCATGCATGTCATGAGAACACAGGATAATTGTATGGCCGTTATCGTTTAATTCACGAATCAAATCCCACAGTGTTCTTTTAGTTGTTGGATCTAGTCCTATAGTGGGCTCATCCAAAAACAAAATTTCAGGCCTGTGAACTAAGCTGGCCACAAGAGAAGCCTTTTGCTTTTGGCCTCCAGACAACTGAGATATTCGTTTGTCCCTTGCATATTTAATATCAACAAGTTCCATCAAATCCTCAATACGAGAATCACGTTCATTAGGGTTTATTCCATAGTAATCGGCACATAGTTGAGAGTTTTCCATAACCGTTAAATCCTTGTATAAACTGACTTGCTGAGGAACCATTCCCAAAAGCCTTCTAACTTCATCAGGATTCTTTTGGACATCATAGCCACCAACTGTAGCCTTACCGGATGTCGGTTGGATTAAACAAGTTAACATTTTAATTGTTGTTGTTTTTCCAGCACCATTAGGACCCAGCATCCCAAAGATACTTTTTTCAGGAATTTCTAGATTTAAGGAATTGACCGCAGTGAAATTTTTATAAACTTTCGTGAGATTTTTAGTTTCAATTGCGTTTGTCATTTTAATTCTCCCTCGAAATTTCTCTTCCAGTCATATCTTCAAGGTAATCTAACCATGACGGATTTTCCAAAACACGTTTCATATTATTTTTAATGTGGTTTAGAACAATTTCACCGTCTTCAGTTATAGAGTAAAACTTTACCCGCTTATTATTGACAATTTGCCATTCTCCTCTGATAAGACCCTTATCCTCCATTTTTCTTAAAATAGGATATACTTTACTAGATGTAGCTTTAAGCTCGCAATTTTCATTTGAAAAATCAAAAAACTCATCTAATCTTTTCATAATTCCATATCCATGAATTGATTCCTTTGAAATAATCCATAGAATTAGATTATGAGTCAAACCATTGGAAAAATGCTTTAAAATTTTAATATGACTTTCCTTTAATTCTTTCATTGTATCACATATGTAAAATTTTGACATATATCAACATTTATTATATATCACAACATAATATATAAATATGAAAGTTGGATTTACAACATTGTGCATGTTCATGGACGATAACTATAAAATTATTCAGGCAGCACATGACCATGACTTTGAAATGATAGAAATTCTTGGAGAATCACCGTTCTTTTTAAAAGACAATACTATAGCTTATAAAGACTGCGGACTTGATGTATGTATTCATGCCCCTACAGTGGACATCAACATAGCCAGCTTAAACGAAGGAATTAAAGCTGAAAGTGTAAAACAAATGAAGGAATGTATTGATTATGCCGAAAGCATTAACGCATATGCAATTACAGTACATGCTGGAAAAATTGGGCGAAATGATCCCCCTCTTAGAAAGCAGGCTTTAGAATATGCATGTCAAAGCATATCTGAATTGGTCGATTATGCTGAAAACGTAATTATCTCTGTTGAAAATATGCCAATAAGACCAGTGTTTCTTGGAAACACAATAGAAGAACTGGAAATGTTTAAAAGTGAATGCGGTTGTGGAATAACAATTGACTTAGGTCATGGAAACACAACTAAAAACAACGAAGAATTATTGGAGTTAAAAGATATTACCTATTGTCATTTGAATGACAATGATGGTGTAAAAGACCAGCACATTCCATTAGGTGATGGAACACTGGATTTGGAATTATTGAAAAAAGTCAAAAGAGGAATAATTGAGCTGAATGACTTTGATAATGTTTTAAAAAGCAAAAAGGTTATTGAAAAGTATATTTAAAAATCAATATCCTTAACTTCTTTTATGCTCTCAACAATATAATCAGTCTTATCCATCAGTTTAGGGGATACCTCTTCCTGTTGTTCAATTGTCAATACGCTAACGTCAGCTCTTTTGAAAGCTAAAACATCATTTAAACCGTCACCGACCATCATGACCTTAAATCCATCATCCTGAAGTGATTTGACAATTTCACATTTTCCACGAGTGGATACACTGCCATGAGCATTTTCCTTTTTTACACCTATCATATCAGCCAATCTGTTAATCGCTCCTTTTCTGTCGCCGGATGCCAATACGATTTCACAACCTTGAGACTTTAATTCACTTACCGTGTCAATTACTCCATCAAATAATTTGCCTGCAGAAGTTATAGTATATGCAATTATTCCAACATCCATATCCAAAATTACAGCAGACCCATTACATAATTCCATATGTGGAACCTTCTCTCTCAATATTGGAAATCCATCGGTGATATCTGATATTATTGCTGATTTTTCATTGTATAATATTTTCTTAACTTCTTCTTTTGTGGTTTCAAAATTGGTGAAACTTACATCAAAATCTATATCATATTCCTTTATTACATCTGAAAGTAATATATTAGAATCCAAATCCAACAATTTATTGGTATTATACTGAAGAACTACCAATGCAAGGGAATCAGTCTGATCAATTAAATCAAGAGAATTAATATCTGTAAATAAATTTCCTGATATAACATCCTTAATAACCCTATAACGCTCAATTAATGTTCCTGAATTATCAAATACAACAGCCTTTTTCATGTTTAATAATAAATTTTTGTTAATATATAAAACTTTGTAGTTATAAGTTATAAGTTATAATAAATAATGAATCATGAGTATAAGTTATAAGTTATAAGTAAAAAAATAAAAAAATCAGACAACAAAAAATAAAAAAATGTAATAAAAAAACCAAGTTATATAAATATTGAAAAATATATTTATATCTATTATATTTATCTAAGGTGTTTTAATGAATGTTATTGAAAAATTAAATTCCATCAAAAGTGGAGAATTAACCGCTAAGGAAAATGTTGAAAACTTCCTTAAAGTTATTAAAGAAAAAAATGACTCCATTAATGCTTTTATTGAATTAAACGAAGAAAATGCATTAAAACAAGCAGAAGAAATTGATGCTAAAATAGCTAATGGAGAAGAAGTTGGAAGCTTAGCAGGTTTAGTATTTGGTATTAAGGCAAATATTAATGTAGAAGACTTGATTATTTCTGCAGCTTCAAAAACATTGGAAAATTACTTAGGAAGTTACAATGCAACTGTAGTCGATTATATATTAGCAGAAGATGGAATAATTATTGGAATTGCAAACATGGATGAATTTGCAGCTGGTAGTTCAACTGAAACTTCTTATTATGGACCAACTCAAAACCCTAACGCATTAGGCAGAATTCCTGGTGGTTCATCAGGTGGTAGTGCGGCAGCTGTTGCGGCTGAAATGTGTGATATTGCATTAGGTTCAGATACTGGTGGATCCATCAGAAACCCGGCTTCCCATTGTGGCGTAATCGGATTTAAACCAACATATGGTGCCGTTTCAAGACAAGGTTTACTTGACTTATCCATGAGTTTAGACCAAATCGGTCCATTTGCACGTGATGTCAGCGGTATAGCTCTTGCATTAAATACTATCGTTGATTATGATGAAACCGAATGTACAACCATAGACTGGGATAAACCTGACTTCACAGAATGTTTAGAAGACAAATCCCTTGAAGGCATGAAAATAGCTATTTGTAAAGATTTCATTGAAGTGACCGATGAAGAAATCAATAAAACCGTTAATAAGGCTATTAATAAATTGGTTGATGCAGGTGCTGAACTTGTAGAAGTATCTTTTGATCACTTAGACTTATGTTTACCTACATATTACTTAATTAACTATGTTGAGTTCTTCTCAGCTACAAGAAAATATGACGGAAGAGATTACGGTTACAGAATAGAGGAAGTTTGTGGAGATGAAGTTTTAAGAAGAATTAAAATCGGTTCCCACATTGCACAAGCTGAATTCAGTGGAAAATACTACAAAAAAGCACTTAAAGCAAGGTCTCTCATTCGTGATGAAATCAATGCAATGCTTGAAAATGTTGACTTGATTGTAGGTCCTACCGTACCAAAACTTCCACACGAAATCGGTGAAAAATTAGACCCAATGGAAATGTATGCATATGATGTATTGACTGTTATTGCTAACCTTGCAGGAATTCCTGCAGCAAGTATACCGGCAGGTACAGTTAACGACATTCCAGTAGGTCTCCAAATACAAGCTAAACCATTAGACGATGAAAAAATCGTTAAAGCTATGGCTGTATTTGAAAATACTAAAAATTAAGGGTTTTAAATCCCTAACCACTTTATTTTTTTTATTAACCAGTAAATTAAAAGAAAACAATTTTATTTCATCAATGAATTTTACACTTGAAATGCATGTCTAAATAAACTTTAAAAATTATAAAAATCATATCACTATTTGAGGTTATTTTATGACAAAAATTGGACTTGCTTATGTAAAAGGTGCTGTTCCTGGTTTTGAGCAATTTGGAAATTTGCCAACAGATATTGTTAAAGAAAATGGTTTAGTTAATGGAAATAAAGCAAGTGAAGAACTTGATGCATTAATTATACCTGGCGGAACATTAATAGAATCAAATGATATCAACATTGATTTAAACAAGGAAATCCTAAAAATGGCCAAAATGGGAAAGCCAATAATTGGAATATGTGCCGGATTTCAACTGCTTTCAAATCAGATAGACATCGGAAGAAAGTCAGAGGTTCCTATAGTAAAGGACGGCCTTGGACTGATAGATGTCGAATTTTCACCGTTAATTACAAGTGACAGAGTAGTGGCAAAGGTTTATGACAATTCTTTTTTAACAAAAAATCAAAATGAAGATGTTAACGGTTTTCATACACACACCTATGGAAAGGTTGTTGGAGATGCTAAACCGCTGTTCTATTCTAAAGTCCAAAGAATGAATTATGGCGATACAAACAAATCAGGAGATTACAATATATTTTCCGGAGCATGCAATGATGATGGAAATGTCATTGGAACTATGATTCATAACATACTTGATGAAAATCCAGTTTTAGTTAAAAATTTACTCAATCAAATAGATGCAGATGATATAGAAGATATTTACAATAGAAATAAAAATGTTAAAGAACATATTCAATCTGAAATCGGAATAGGCACAGGCATAAACATACCTCAAAGAAAAGCTAACGAAAAACCTAAATTCCTAATGATTGGAAGTAACGGGTCAGATTCCGGAAAAACATTTATCTTAACAGGCCTGGCAGGTGCATTAAGAAAAAGGGGATATAAAGTTGCACTACTGAAAGTCGGTCCCGATGTACGAGACATTATACCTGGATTGTATTTGACAAAAGACTATATGAATGATTTCAGTTCAATAAAGATTGGTCATTTAGGATGGAGTGATATCGAATCTACAATAGCTAAATTGAATTCCTCAGATTATGACATTGTATTGATTGAAGGTGTAATGAGTGTATTTACAGGTTTATTAAATGAAAAAGTTCCATTTTCCGCAGCTGAAATAGCAATGTCATCAAATATTCCAATGCTGTTAATATCAGGAGTTAATAAGGGAGGAATTGAATCCGCCGCTGTTGATTTGGTAGCGCATGCAAACATGTTAAGCAAATTCAATGTGGATGTTAAGGGAATTTTATTGAATAAAGTATATAATGAAAGCATATTTGAGAATGTCGTTCCATACATAAAAAATAATTCCAATGTCGATGAGGTATTGAGTGTTGGAAAACTAAAACTAGAAACAAGAGGTTTTACACCTGAAATAGAAATCAGGTATGATTTATTTACAAAAGCGGCTCTTGATTTAGTAGAGGAATCTCTAGACATAGATAAAATAGCTAAAATGGCACAGGAAGTTAAATTTAATCGTATAATTCCATTTGAAGAAATAAAAGATAAGGTGATATAATGGCACTTAACTTAAGCCCAGAACAGGGAGTTAAACTAACCAAAAAAGACAGACATCAGGTTGCAAGAAAAATTCGTCAAGGATGGAAAGCCAACTGTTTGATTCCGGATTATGTTTTTGACGAAAACGGAGATATTCAGATTGGATCAGATAAAAATCGTCGTGTTGTAAAAAAAGTTAAAATCATGGATGATGGAATCCACTTCGAAAAAGCTTTAAAAAGCAAAACTCTTAGGATTAGATGGGATAAGATATCTGGAATAGAGCCTACAAAAGAAATACGTGACGGTTTAAAAATAAGTATGCATGACGGAAAATATGTTGCATTCAGCATTTACAACTCATACAAAATACAACAGATTACCCAATTTATAATCAACTATATTCAAAATAAAAGAATGGATAATACTAACATGTATAGTTAGTATTCTTCTAAATATTTTTTAATGATATCGTTTCCTCTAAGGAGAACCAAATCATTTTCTTCGGCATATTTTTTAGCATCATCAAATGATGTAGCCTGACCGGTTTCACCATCCATCATTTCACAAACGACACAAACAGGAGTAACACCAGCCATTTCACACATTGCAAGACCAATTTCTGTGTGTCCTCTTCTGTTTTTAACAGTGTCAACTGCTCCTCTTAAAAGACAGACATGTCCTGGAGATCTAAATGTTTTACCGAATTCATCGAATTTTCCATCTCTAAACATTTTAGCCATTTCGCTAATGGTCATTGCTCTGTCATGGTCAGTTACACCAGTGAATGATTTTCTGTGATTTACCCAAATTGAAAAGGATGATCTTTCATCGTATGGAATATCATTAGGAGCAAGTTCAGCTAAATTAGGATATTTTTCAGTAGCTGCTGCCATAATGTCAACCATAAACGGTAAATTGATTTCATCACAAAATTTAGAGCTAATACAATTACAGATTAATCCTCCAGCATCATTTCTCATAGTAGCAATAGATTTTGGAGTTACAAATTCAGAAGCGATAATCATATCGATTTCGCCTTCTCTATCATCATTATCATATACTAAAATAAATTTACCTTGTCTTAAGGCTTCAAATCCTTTTTCTAAATCAGTTTCTTGATTCATAGTAATGTCTCCTTGTGTACTAGAACCAGGGTTTTTAAAAAAAATAATCTACTTATTCTCTTTCATCCGGACTGTCACCGTCGGTTTTGGAATCTCACCAAATCAACACATTGACCTCGTGCTCGTGGACTTATTATATTAAAATCACCACCGGTGGAGAATTTCACTCCGCCCCTGAGAACGTATTAAAAAATATATCAATTATATATAAAATACTTTGTGGTATCAAAACTCAATACTTACAATATCGCCATCTTTTAAATTAAGTGCATCCCTTAATTTTACTTCAGCGATGAATTCCAAATAATTTTCAGTATGTTCTGTTTTTGCCGGGAAAACGATAGCGCCATCTATATTATCATTCAAAATAGCTTTAATGTATTTTACAGCACCAAACCCTTCATCTGGCTTGATAATATCTTTACAATTATCCTTAATTTCATTAATCTGTTGTAAATAATCTTCAGGAACAATGATATTCAAAGTTCCGGGATAAGGCTTAAAACCACAATTTTTTATAAAATTATCAACATAAAAATCTTGAGACAAGAAAAAAGCAGCTTTTCCCAAACCAGTTGTAACTTCTCCCCTAAGTTTCATCTAATAACCTCTATGTCTAAATATATTTTTTAACATATTTATATTAATTATAAAAATTAAAAGTAATACCAATAAAGATTATGAAAGGTATTAAAATGGAAGTTAAAACTATTAAAACAGATGTGTTAATAATAGGATCAGGTGGTGCTGGTTCAAGAGCAGCTATTGAAGTTGATGATGCTGGTCTTAAAGCAACAATTGTGTCAAAAGGATTATCCTTTAGATCAGGTTGTACCGGAATGGCTGAAGGTGGATATAATGCTGTTTTCAAAGCTGTTGATAAAGACGATTCAATAGAAGCACATATTAAAGACACTTTAAAAGGTGGAAGTTATCTGAATGACAAAAAGCTAGTTGATATTTTAGTAAATGAATCCCCTAAAAGATTAATTGATTTGGAAAACTACGGTGCATTATTCGACAGACAGGAAAACGGTGAAATAAATCAAAGGCCATTTGGTGGTCAGACATACAGAAGAACCTGTTTCCAAGGAGATAGAACTGGTGCTGAACTTTTAAATGCTTTAAAAGAAGAGATAATTAGTAGAGATATTGAATGCATTGAAGAAGTGATGATTACTTCACTTATTCAGGATGGCATTCAAGTAATAGGAGCAACAGGATTTGACTTAAAGGATTCCAGTATGATATACTTCCAATCAAAAGCCGTAATTTTTGCAAGTGGAGGAGCCGGCCAACTATACCCTGTAACTTCCAATACCTTTCAAAAAAATGGAGATGGTTTTGCAATAGCATATAGAGCCGGTGCAAACCTAATTGATATGGAGCAGGTTCAATTCCACCCAACAGGAATGGTTACCCCTGAATCCAAAAAAGGAGTGTTAGTAACAGAAGCAGTAAGGGCTGAAGGGGGTAAGCTATTAAATAAAGATGGCGAACGTTTCATGGCAAGATATTCACCTGAAAAAATGGAACTGTCAACACGTGACGTTGTAGCAAGATCAATCTATCAGGAAATTATTGAAGGAAGAGGAAGCGAACACGGAGGAGTCTATCTCGACATTTCACATCTTGACGATGATGTTATTGATGAAAAACTGGAAACCATGGTTCTGCAATTTGAAAATGTTGGTGTTGACATTAAAAATGAACCAATTGAAGTAGCTCCAACAGCACATCACTTTATGGGAGGCATTAAAATAAACACTGATGCTTCAACTTCACTCCCTAATCTATTTGCTTGTGGAGAAGTATGCGGTGGAGTCCATGGGGCTAATCGTTTAGGTGGAAATGCACTTGCAGACACCCAGGTATTCGGAAAAATAGCTGGTGAAAATGCGGCCAAAATAGCAAAAGAAACAGAAATAAAAACCAATGATGAAATGGTTTTGGCCGAAAAAGAAAGAATTGAAGGGTTAATAAAGCCAGGTTCCATTAAAGCTAATGAATTTAAAGAAAACATCAAAAAACTAATGTGGGAAAAAGTATCTATTGTGCGTGAAGAGAAAAAATTGAATGAAGCACTTAAACAACTTCAAGAAATGCAGAAAGATTTGGATAAACTTGATGTATCTGATAAAAGTCAGTATAATAACGAATTGTTAACAGCTTTAGAAGTAATAAATATGGTTGAAATCTGTATTTTAGTTGTTAAATCCGCAATATTACGTCGTGAAAGTAGAGGAGCTCACTACAGAAGCGATTTCCCTGAAAGTAATGATGCATGGAAAAGAAGTATTGTTTTAAACAAAAATAAAATTAAATTTGAAGCTAGATAGCTTCAAAAATTATCCTTTTTTATAAGAGAGCCTTAAGCTCTTCAATTGCTTTTCTAGCTTTATCGTAAATTTCCTGTTCATCTAATGTAGTTAATTTCTTATTTTCCATCAATATTTGACCATTACAAATAGTAGTGTCTACATTAGATCCATTTGCAGAATAAATAATATTGGAACTTAATTTAGAACTGTCTGGAATCATATTAGCATTGTTTGTATCAATTAATATTAAATCTGCTTTTTTACCGACTTCGATTGAACCGATTTCATCCTCCAGACCGAGAGCCTTTGCACCGTTGATTGTTCCAATAGCTATTGCTTCATCTGAATTTAAAACTTTAGGGTCAAGAGTTGAAACTTTTTGAAGCAAACTGGCAGTTTTTAATTCCTCAATCAAATCCAAATTGTTGTTGGATGATGCTCCATCAGTTCCAATGGAAACACATATATCATTTTCAAGTAATTTTGATATAGGTGCAATACCTGATGCCAATTTCATGTTACTGCATGGATTATGTGAAATTTTAACATCATTTTTCTTAATTATTTCAATTTCATTGTCATTTAACCATACACAATGTGCACATAAAACATCAGGACCTAAAAATCCTATAGAATCCAAGTATTCGAATGGCCTTAATCCTTTTTCACTGGAAACATCGTTAATTTCCTTTTGGGTTTCACTTACATGAATATGAATTTTCATGTCATTCTCATCAGCCAATTTGCGGACTTCTTTTAACAATTCTTCTGATGCCGTATATGGAGAGTGAGGTCCGAAAAATACTTTAATTCTTCCGTCTGCAGCATCATGACAATTTTTAAATAGAGCCATATTATTTTCAATTTCAGCTTTTCTTTTTTCCTCATCACCGAAATCAATCATTCCATATGACAATACTGCTCTAATACCTGATTCTTCAACAGCTTTTGCAACATCTTCCATATAAAAATACATATCAGAGAATGTTGTAGTACCTGATTTGATTAGTTCAATAGCTCCTAAAAGAGCTCCTATATAACAATAATTACCGTTAAGATTTGCTTCCATAGGCCATATATTATCATTTAACCATTCATCTAAAGCTAAGTCATCAGCTAATCCTCTAAACAATGTCATGGATAAATGTGTATGTGTATTAATAAAACCCGGAAGTAAAATTTTACCTGTTGCATCTATTACTTTGTCAACATTTTCTTCTGAAATATCATCTGAGATTTCGGAAATTAAATCATTTTTAATTAATAAATCCTTTTTTTCATCATAATCAGTATTAGGATCTAAAATAACTGCATTTTTAATTAAAATCTTATTATCTGCCATAATAACACCTAAAAAAATAAAAAAAGTTTGACTTATAAAAATTATAAGTCTAATTCATTGACTGCGAATTTAATATCCTCAGCTTTAATAGTTTTACGTTTAGCTAATCTTGCAGCTTCATTTGCTTTAATAGCAATGTTACGTGCAATTTCTTCTAATGCTTCAGCTAATTCAACTTTAGCATCTTCACTTACTCTTTCAGCACCAGTATCTTTAATGATTCTAGCAATAGGAGCTTTTGGTATTTCTGCCATATTTTTCACCTCACTAAAATTCAATCAATTCTTATGATTAAAATTCAATTAATCATAAGCTAAATATCTTTATTATAATCATATATATTTAAATATTTTGGAATAATTAAGGAATACCTAAAAAATATTTAATGAAAAAAGTATTTTAAACATATAATGTTAAAACTATATATAAAGAAAAATTGGTGTTGAGATGAAATTAAAAATAGCTGTTCCATCAAAAGGAAGAATTAGTAATCCATCTATAGATATTTTAGAAAAAGCAGGATTAGGTTTAAAAGATAATAATAATCGACAATTAATCTCAAAAACTCATAATAAAAATATAGACATAATGTTTGCAAGAGCATCAGATATTCCTGAGTTTGTATCTGATGGAATTGTTGATATGGGAATAACTGGTATTGACCTGATAAAGGAAAGTGAAAGTGAAGTAATCAAACTGTTAGACTTAAACTTTGGACAAACAAAGCTTGTTTTAGCTTCACCAGAAGAATCAGAAATTAATTCAGTTGAAGATTTAACATCAGATATGGTAATAGCAACAGAATTTCCTACATTAACAAAAAAATATTTAAAAAATCATGATTTAAATTCAAAAATTGTTAAATTAAGTGGATCTACGGAAATCGCACCATTTATTGGAGTTGCAGATTTAATTACTGACTTAACGAGTACAGGAACCACATTGAAAATGAATCACTTGAAAATCATTGATACAATATTGGAAAGTACAATTGTATTAATAGCCAATGAAGAATCATTAGAAAGTAAAAAAACATTAGTTGAAGCTGTTAATAGAAGTATCAAAGGAGTAATTGATGCTTTTGGTAAAAAACTTATAATGATGAATGTGAAAAGCAAAGATTTGGATGAAGTGAGAAAACTTATGCCATCCATGGAAGGCCCAACCATATCAGAAGTTTTAGCAAAAGAAAAAACAGTCGCAATACAAGCTGTAATCGATGAAGATCAGGTATTTGAACTTGTAAATGATTTGAGAAATGCTGGTGCAAAAGACATTCTTGTTGTACCTATTGAAAGAATAATATGAAAACTGCAATAATTTATTCAACATTAATAGATGATACAAAAAAATCCGCTAAGATATTAAAGGAATTGATTAAATCAGATGTAGTACTGATTTCTATTGAAAATGTCAAGGATGTATGCCTTTTAAAATATAATTTCATTATATTGGGAGCATCAACATATAATGGAAAGGTACAGGGATTGTTTAAAAGATACATTTCAAGAAATATCAAAACACTCCTCGAAAAACCTCATGCATTATATGTAAATAGTGATGAAAATTTAGATATGTTGGTAAATTTGAATAAAGTATTTTCACAAGAAATCATAGAATCTTCATTTGTATATTCAAACTTTGGTTATGAAATTAACACAGATACAGGAAATTACATCCAAAGAAGAAAATCAAAAAAAATTATCGAAAAAAATGATAATGTACCTATTTTAAATAAACATAAAATAGAAGAATTTGCAAATAACATTAATAATTTAATTGAAAAAAGGGTTGATTAAAATTTTTGAATTGAAAAACATAATATCAATTAAAGATTTAGAGAGATCAGATATTGATTATATTATAGATGAAGCATCAAAATTAGAGGATATTGCCAAATCCAGAGAAATTTCAGAAGAATTGAAAGGAAAAATTTTAGGATTAATGTTTTTTGAACCATCAACAAGAACAAAAATGTCATTTGAAACATCAATGAAACGTTTGAGTGGTGAATGCATTGGTTTTGAAAACACTGGTTCTTCAAGTGTATCCAAAGGTGAAAGTATAGCAGATACAGCTAAAATGTTTGAAGGATACTGTGACGCATTAGTAATAAGACATGAAATGGAAGGAGTTTCAAAATTCATTTCAGATGTTGTGGATGTTCCTGTAATTAATGCTGGTGATGGTGCAGGTCAGCACCCAACCCAAACATTGCTTGATTTATACACCATTAAAAAAGAAATTGGCTCCATTGACAACATAAAAATTGCATTAATTGGTGATTTAAAATATGGACGTACAGTTCACTCCCTTGCAAATGCTTTGACATTATATGATAACGTGGAACTATATTTCGTATCACCAGATAAATTGAAAATGCCTCAAGAAATACTTCATGATTTAGACAAAGCTGGCATGTCTTACAGTGAAACTTCCAATATTTCAGATGTCATAGATAAAGTAAATGTTTTATATGTTACAAGAATTCAAAAAGAGCGTTTTGCAGATATTGATGATTATCTTGAAATCAAAGGCGCATACATTATTAATAAAAAAATGCTGGAAGGTAAGGACTTAATTGTAATGCATCCTTTACCTAGAATCGATGAAATAGATGGTGATGTGGATGATACCAAATATAATAAGTATTTCACCCAAGCAGCCAATGCCGTTCCAGTAAGAATGGCAATTTTAAAAACATTAATTAAAAACAACCCTAAATAGATGAGTATAAACTTGATTCAAGCAAATCTTCATCACATTGAAGTTTAATAATGTTAGTTCTTCCTTTTCCACGACCACGAGAAATGGTGTTTGTGGAAATGATACCTAACATTTCTAACTCATTGATAAAATCAAATATTCTTCTGTAAGTAACAGCATCTTTTTTAGACACTTCACTATAAGCTTCATATAATTTACCTGAAGTGATTTCTTCTTTTTCATTAGTTAATCTTAAAATAGCTTCCAAAACCCTTTGCTGTTGAGTTGGAAGAGTCTTTACAACATCAACAAATTTATCATGTTCTATTCTGTCTTTAGCCATTCTGACATGTTCACTTTTAATAGTATTTGATCCTTCTTCCTCAGCTATGAAACCAGAAGTTTTTAATAAATCCAAAGCAAATCTAGCATCACCTTCCTCTTTAGCAGCCATTGCAGAGCACAATGGAATCACATCACTTTCAACAACACCTTCATTGAAGGCCATATTTGCCCTTTCATTTAAAATATCTGTCAATTGGTTAGCGCCATAAGGAGGAAATACGATTTCCTTATCATTCAAACTACTGGTAACTCTTGATTTAATTAGTCCTTTGAAATCCAAAAAGTTACTGATGGATAGAATTGAAACATTGTCTGTCCTTGTTAAGGTATATAATATTCCATCTCCATCTTTATTAAGTAAAATATCAATTTCGTCTAAAATAACAATTAAAATAAGTTTTTTTCCAAATGCATTGGTTCTGAATATATCTCTGAAAGTATTGACAACTTCCGCTTTGGTCCATCCTCTGTGCGGAACATCCCGCCCAAGCTTTTGACACAATTGAGCAATGACCTGATATTCAGTAGTATAATCAGTACATCTTATATATTCAATTTTAATAAAAACATCTTGGTCTGCTGAAAACTCTAAAAGTTGTGAACGAGCAAATTTTGCTGCAGCAGTTTTACCAGTACCGGTTTTACCATAAATTGTAATGTTTGATGGAGTTACATCATTTAAAGCATCAACCCAATATCTCGCTATTTGTGTTACCTGTTCTTCCCTGTGTAATAATCTTTCAGGTAAAAACCTATGATCCAAAGGCTTTTTATCCTTAAATATTACATTTTCATTCTGAATGTTTTCAAAAATATTTGCCATATTCCCACCCATAAAATTTACAAAAAATAGAAAAATTACATAAGTACAATTTCCAGTGTTAATATTTAAACAAGGTATTAAATAAAGTTTTTCATTAAAAAATTATCAAGATGTTATAAAGTTGAGTACAATGTAAAAAATTAAATACATAAATATTATTAATTTCACATATAAAAGACTCAGAAGAACGATTTCATTATAAATTCTAATTAAAAAAGATTTATTTTTAATATAACATATTATAAACAATTTTTTATTTTTAAACAAAAAGAGTACCATTTCAATTAAAAGAGTAGTATTTCAAATGTAAAATTAAAGCATAATACACACAAAACATCGGCTAATGGTCTAAATAGAAAAGAAATTGGTATAACTATCATGATTTATAATAGAGAGTGAGAGATGTATTTCAAGTGTATTGCATTTTTTGCAGCGCCGCAAAATCAAGACATAGATTTCAAGTGTAAATAAAAATTTTATTTTTGAAAATTAAGTCTAAATTAAAAAATAAGAAAAATTATCGAATTATATTAAAATTAAAGCAAAAAAAATTAAGGTCATTTTCAAGTGTTTTTTCACTTGAAATATACCTCTTCATCCAAAATATACCTTCGTTTGGGTTTCACTTGAAATGTATGTCTGTCTCTCTAGATGAACATTGAATTTTCATTAGATGGTTTGACAGAAGCTTCATTAATAGTACCAAATGTCCTTTCAATTATCCATACACATTGAATTTTTGACTTGAAAACTCTTTTTAATGCATCAAAAAGATTATTTTTACTGATACCATCTTCAAAAATCTGATAGGTAATAACATATTGTTGTAATAAATTAGTATTTTGATCGACAGCTAATTGACAATCAACTAAAAATTGATTAATTCCCATATTAACATCTAAAAGAAAATCACTTCTTTGTTTTGGAGTGCTGTTGTTCATCAATTCTAAATGTTGAGGTGAAACCTGTGTTGCACAAGCAATAAGAATAAAATCTTTACCTTTTGGTTTTACAACATCCATTATGTTATCTTTTGGAAATTCTATAATATAATGAAAATCTGCATTATCATCAAACTTTTTTTCTCTGAATATTCCTTCATCGACTATCCAATTTTTTATTGTTTCTTCATCAATCATTATATCACTTCGATTATTATAAATAAATAATAAAATATTTATTTTTTTATTATAAATAATATATTATTATGTTAGAAGTTTATCATTTTATTTTATTAACATTAGTTTTAAGTTTATTAGTTGATTTAATTTATGGTGAGCTTCCAACAAAAATTCATCCTGTAGTTATTATAGGTAAATTTATCAGTTTTTTTAAGAATATATTTATTAAATATAAAAATAGATTATCTGGATTTTTTACAACACTGTTCACTGTCATTTGTTGCTGTATTTTGCTAGTAATAATAATGTTGGTTTGTTCTATAAATGATAATTTGTTTTTTGTTGTATTTTCTTTGTTTCTGTCATCTACATTTTCAATAAATATGTTGATATCAACTGCAAAAGATATTGAAAATGATTTAAGATATGATATAAACAAAGCAAGACAATCTGTTTCATATTTAGTCAGTCGTGATACAGATGAATTAACTGAAAGTTTTATTGTTTCAGCAACGATAGAAAGCATGACAGAAAATATCACTGATTCTTATATTGCTCCGATATTTTATTTTACATTAGGTTCTATTATATTCATTGTTTTCAATATTAATGATTTTATAATATTATTATTAATTCCATTTATTTATCGGATATCTAATACACTTGATGCAATGCTCGGATATACAACAGATGAACTGATTAACATCGGTTTTTTCCCGGCAAAGTTAGATGATATCTTAAATTATATTCCATCAAGAATATCTGGTATGTTTGTTGTGTTTTCAGCCTATTTGTTAGGATATAATGGAAAAAATGCATATGAAATCATGAAACGTGATGCCAGAAAATGTCCTAGCCCTAATTCTGGTTACACTATGGCTTCAACTGCAGGAGCACTTGATATACAATTGGTAAAAAAAGATACTTACATTTTAGGGGACAATACATATGAAATTAATGTTTTAGATATTTCAAAGGCAATTAAATTAACGTCTTTAACAATTGCTTTATTTACAGTATTTGTATTATTATTAATAACAATAATTTATGTGATAATATGAAAGTAGCGATTATATCAGTTTCAAAAAAAGGTTATGAATTATCCGTTAAACTAAAAAAATTATTGGATAGTGATTCCACGATAATTAAATGTGATATTTATCATAAGGATGTTAAAAATACTTTTAATTTATTATTTTATGAATATGATTCTATAATTGCCATCATGGCTTCTGGCATATTGATAAGAAGCATATCTCACTTGATTGAATCAAAAACTACAGATCCTGCAATTTTAAATATTGATGATAATGGAAATTTTGTTATCAGCATGCTTTCAGGTCATCTCGGAGGAGCAAATAAGTTAACTTTAAAGATTGCTGATTTGATTGATGCAACACCAGTTATAACAACTTCAACTGATGTGAATAAAAAGTTAGGAATAGATGTTCTTGCTAAAGATTTGTATTTATCAATTAACAATACTAAAGAAATATTACATTTCAATAAATCAATTTTAGATGGGAAAAAAGTTTCTTTTACAGTAAATGCTAATGCAAAACATGATTATCTGTATGATTATCTGAATAATAATACACTTGAAATGGATGTGTCAATATATTTTTCCAGCAGAATAAAAAATGATGAAATAGAAGCGGAATGTGATAATCATAAACTAATTCTAAAACCTCGAAAAATCGTATTTGGCATTGGATGCAGGCGAGGTAAAACATGTAATGAAATAAATGAAGCGGTCAATAATGTTTTAAATGAATTGAATATTCATAAATCAAGAATAAACATGTTTTCATCTGCTGAAATAAAAAAAGATGAATTAGGATTACTGGAATTATCAGAAAGTTTAGATATACCTATCAATTTCGTTGATTTGGACAGATTAAAGCTATTCAGGTCAGAAGATGTTCAAAAGTCGGAATTTGTAATGTCTAAATTTGGTATTTATGGTGTCTGTGAACCATCCGCATTAATTACTGCAGGATTTGATTCAAAATTAATATATAAAAAAACAGCTTTTGATGGTGTTACAGTTTCAGTGGCGTTGTCAAAATAAAAAAATAATTATTTAAATTAGATAGCTTCTAATTTAGATAATACTTCCCATATTAAAGTTCTTGCGTGAACAGGGATATTTGGATCGTTACTAATTTCATCTAATTTTCCTAAAACAGTACTTATTCTTACTGATTGATCTTTTTCTTCATCTTTTAAGAGTTTATTAGATTCATTAGCTGCCTCTCTAATATTACGTGGAACACTATTTTCATTCATGATGTATTCTAGTATTTCACATACTTCGTCAATATTTTGATTACTCATAAAACTCCTCCTCACATACTAAATTAAAAATAGTTGTAAAATATTATAAAAATATATGTTAATTCTTATATTAAATAGTTTGTGTTAATTCGAATATTTTTTATAGAAAAATATATATTAAGTTAATAAATAAATCTATATAATATGTCAGATGTAAGCAAAACCACAATAAATTTACCAAGTGATTTGAAAAAAGAACTTAAAATTATGGCTATTCGTGAAGATACTTCATTATCCGGATTAATATTAAAAATGATTAATGAAGGTTACGAATCTAGAAAAAACAAAAATTCAGATGAAGATATTATATAATATCTTTCACTGAATTTAACATTAATGAAATAAATTGAGTTTTTGCTGATTCTTCAATGAAAACAGCAAGTGATTCACATTCTTTTAAATTTTCACCGACGCATATCACACCATGATTTTTTAAAATTAATACATCTTCTTCTTTTATACCATCTGATGCGCTTAACGCAAGTTCTTCAGTACCTGGCTTTTCATATTCTATGCTTGCAATGTATGGCTTTTTAATTTGACCAAAGCCTTCCAGTCTTTTGATTTTCTTATCGCTGAATGCAAATCCTGTTGTATAAGGTGCATGTGTATGTATGATTGCATTAACATCAGATCTTTTTTTATAAATCTCTAAATGCATACCAACTTCCGAAGATGGCTTTCCATTGCTTAAAGTATTGGAATTGAAATCAACCAAAACAATATCTTCTTCATCCAGTCCATTTATGGATTTTAAAGTAGGAGTAATAGCGATATAATCGCCAAGTCTAATACTTACATTACCGGATTTACCTGAAACCAGCTGTTTGTCATAAAGATTATTACACACTTCTATTAGTTTTGAAACGTCATCATACATTTTATCACTTTAATCAATAAATCTGAAAAGTTTATAGTTACCTTTGTGTATTACAGGAACTTGAGCAGGAGTTGGCTCAATGTTTTTAATTTTCTGATATTCTGTCTGGGTCTGGAAAGTACCTGAGTTAATTAGATGAATTCCATTATATTTTTTATATGAATTAATGTGAATGTGTCCTGTATGGAAAATGTCAGGGACATGTTCAATAACCAAGTAATCTTCCAGTTCAGAAGCTAATGGAGTTCTTTCTCCATAAATAGGAGCTAAATGTCTTTTTCTTAAAAGTTCAACCATCATTTCCTCATTTTTTTCATAGGATAAACCTTTAATGGCCATAGGCAATTCATTGAAACTTTCACCATGGTAAATCAAGACATTAATACCATCAAGAGATACGACAGCAGGATTACTTACAAATTCAACATTATTTAACTTATATAATGATTTTGCATATTCTTCAGGAACGGCAGGCTGAGGTTCTGCAAGCCTTGAAGCGTCGTGGTTTCCTGGGGTAATAATTATCTTAATGTCACTTCTGATATTACCTAAAAATCTTGCAGCCTCATCATATTGCTCTCTAATATCTTTAATTGAGAGTTCTTTGTCCTGGTTTGGATAAACACCAATACCATCAACAATATCTCCTGCAATAATTAAATATTTAATGTCTTCAGCAACTTTCCTTTGCTCTTCATTACCATATTCGCAGTTAATCCAGTCAATGAATTTTTGAAATGCATCTTCAAGAAATGTTAGGCTTCCAATGTGAACATCAGACAAGAATACTACACCAAAATCCATATCCTTTTCCTGAACTCTTAAGACTCCAGGATAAATTAGCTGATTTGCAATTACAAAATCACCATCCTTATTTGCAATAACACCCACAACTTCATCCCTAACAAGTTTTTCAGCATCTGCAAATAATTCCTCATTTTTATTTGAAAATAAGATAGAAATAGATCCAGTATCATCTTCAAATTCTACAAATTTATGTCCGTTTTTAGTGGATCTGATTTCCTTAACCATTAAAATTAGATTTAATGTGGTCTGACCATCTTCAATATCAGCGACTTTTGTTGTCATCTTCAAGTCTGGTCTTTGCTTTAATATTTTACTTAATTTTTCATATCTGGACTGGAAATAGGTAATTAAGTCGCCTATTTCTCCACTGGTATATGATTTTTTGGAACTGTCCTGCAATACCTCAAAATCATATTCGACATCAATTTTTTCTAAATTTCTTTTAAATTCAATTTTTGCATCTTCAATTTTTTCTGATTCATCAATTTTTATTATCCCTTCGCTTTTAGTATCTTTTTTATCATCGCTTTTCAGTTCTGACTTTTTTGTAATGGAATCAGGATTTTCATCTGTTTTATTATTTACTTCAGGAGTTGGTTCTGCAGCTTCACTTTTAACATCATCGTCTATGTTTCCTGTAATTTCATCAACAGTTTCACCACTTATTGATATTAAGTCTACAGGCTTGAAATCACTGCTTTTTAATTTAACAATTAAATCTGAAGCAAAATTTAGAGGATTTTCTGATTTCATTACCTTTTCATAAGCATCAGGTGATAAATTAATTCCTTTTTTTGCAAATTTAAGTAAAATATTATTTGTCATATTAGTTAAAATTTTTATTTTCAATGTTTATAAACTTTGAGAAAATGAATAGGTTATATTGTTTGATGAGGTAATTTATTAAAATTAGGTTATTTTTTGGGATAAATTTAAACTTATTAATTAGTTATCTTTATTATAGATTAAAAATAGAATTAATATATTATATAGCAAGATGTGATAATATGGGAAAAATACTAAGAATATTACTAGTAATTGTATTATTTATAATATTTTTTGAAGTAGGATTATTTAGTTCATATACAATTGTCACAGCTGAAGCTCCAGATGTTAAGGGACTTATTGATATGCAGGTTTCCAAAATAACAAGCGTATTTAGTCCTCAAAGTGTTAATGAAGTTCTTGTTAAGGATCCAACACCAGTAAATTTCTCTAATCATAAGGATGTTGGACTTAAAATGGAGGAGCTGTCGAATGTTGACGGTGTTAATGTTGATTCTATGAATGCATCAACTTATGATGATACTAAAAAAGGTGAGTCAATAAATATTACTATTGAAGCATTAGGTTATGCTGCACCGAATTCAACTTCAGGACAAATTGTTATAAGTCAAAATCCTTCATATAAAGTGATAGTTTCATCTGTTGCTTCATATAAAAATGGTGAATTAGTTGTAGATACAAATAAAATGAAAGTAGATTCTGTATTAAAATTATTTTAAGTGACAATATGATTAATGTTATAGGAATCGGCCAAAATAGAGAAAACATGACTTTAGGTGCAATAAAAGCTATTGAAGATTCAGATGTAATCATTGGTTATAAAAAATATATTAACCAAATTGAAGATTTAATTGAAGGCAAAGAAATCCTAAAGAAAGGAATGGGTGATGAGATAGCTAGAGCTGAAGTTGCTATTCAAAAAAGCAAAGAAGGCCAAACAGTTTCTTTAGTTAGTTCAGGAGATCCTGGTGTATTTGGAATGGCTAATGTTTTATATCAAATTCTTTCTAAATACGATGATGTTGAAGTGAAAGTTTATCCTGGTGTTTCTGCACTTAATTATGCTTCATCAAAATTGGGAGCTCCTTTAAATGATTTTGCAGCTATTAGTTTAAGCAATATTTTAACTCCATTATCTGAAATCGAAAAAAAGTTAAGATTTGCTCTTGAAGCTAATTTAATAGTTGCTATATATAATCCTATTAGTAAGACTCGTAAAGAGCCTTTTAGAAGATTTAAACAATGTGTTTTAGATATTAAAGGTGAAAATGCTTTAATTGGTATTGTGGACAGTACTTATGAACCAGCGAAAGAAACAATTGTTAAAATTAAGGATTTAACTGAAGACATTGTAAATATGTCCTGCACATTAATCGTTGGAAATGACTTGACTTATATTCAAGATTCTAAATTAATAACACCAAGAGGTTATGTAATAAGATCTCCAATCCACGAACTTTCAAGAAATCATTATGAAAAATTCCTAAATGGAGAAATTGGCCACGGTCCTAATCGTGAATGTGAATATTATCCATGTCATTGGGATGGACAGTATTGTGATTTCTGTTATTGTCCATTTTATCCATGCGGTGACTCATCAACCGGCGGAGAATGGATAAAAGGTAAAAATGTATGGAACTGTAAAGATTGCCATTGGCCTCATCAAAAAGATGCTGTCAATTGTATAAGAGGGCCTTTAGAGGAAATTTTGGAAGAAGTGGATGATTTAAAGAAAAAGAAAAAAACTTTATTAAAATTAAGAAGAGCATGTTTATTAAATAATAATCCAAGAGATTTATAGAGGGAATTTTATGTCGATTAAAAATCTTTTAATTGAAATGAAAAATATGTCCGAGCTAATGGTAGACTTGGCTTATTCAGCAGTTTTATTTAATAGTGTTGATGCTGCTGAGGAAGTATTGACTTTAGAAAATAGAGTTAATGCAATGAATTATGAAATTAAAAAGGAATCTTTAGTTGCAGCAAGAACATATGAAGATGCCGAAAGATTGACAGCACTTTTAGAGATTGCTGAAGCTGCTGAAAGTATGGCAAATGCTGCAAAGGATTTAGCAGATTTAGTTATTAAAGGTATTAAACCACATCCTGTATTTAAAATAGTTATGGAAGAATCTGACAAAATGATTGCAAGATTGAGTGTAGTAGAAGAATCAGATTTATCTAATAAAACTTTAGGAGAATTATTTTTAGCTAATCGTACAGGAATGCGTGTAATTGCAATCAGAAGAGGAGAATCATGGATTTATGGACCAGATAAAAATACAATGATTCTTGCTAATGATATTTTATTATTAAAAGGAACTGATGAAGGTGCAGAACTTTTAAGAAAATTAGCATCTGCAGCTTGTTCATTGGAAGATATTCCAGAAGAATTAGAAGACGAAGATTAAATTATTAAGAAGTGATAATATGACAATGGGTAGTGATATGCATGAAAACAAAAAAGAAGAAGATTCGCAGTTCACTATCTACATTTCCAGCGTTCATTAAAGAACATGATTCTATTATCAAAGAAAGTTTTATTGCACTATTGATTTGTGCATTAGGAGATTTATTTGCTGGACTTATTTTAGGAAACATGACCTTTTTCCTTGAAACTTTTCCGGGTTTAATTGTTATTATTCCTGGTGCTATTGGTATGAGAGGAAATATTTTTGGCTCTTTAGCATCCAGACTATCAACTAATTTGCATATTGGTATGATATCTCCAAAATTTGAATTTTCCAAGGAATTGAATGATAATATTGTTTCATCCTTTGTTTTAACGTTATTTTTATCATTATTTTTGGCTATTGTAGCCAAATTGTTCTGTATGTTATTTAATTATGATTCCATTTCATTAATGGACTTCATATTGATTTCATGTATAGCGGCGATTATTTCAAATTTAATAATGCTTCCATTCACTATGTTCATTTCATTTAGGAGTTTTAGTCATGGATGGGATCCTGATAATGTAACAACACCTATAATTGCAGCTGTAGGTGATTTGTTTACTTTGCCTGCTATTATTGCTTCTGTATTTGTCTTAGCATTTTTGAATCAAAGTTTTCTGATTAAAAATATTGTTTTTATATTAATAATAATTTTGATAATTGTTGCGTGTATCTATGCTGTTAAAAGATCTGAAGAATCTAGAAAGATTTTTTCACAGTCCGCTCCTGTTTTACTTGTATGTTCCTTCTTGGGTGTTTCAGCAGGGGGAGTATTGAATGGTTCTATAGAAACATTGCTTACAAATCACAGTTTACTTACCTTATTGCCATTATTCTCTGGTGTAAGTGGAAGTCTAATCAGTATATTAAGTGCTAGACTTTCATCTGGTCTTCACTATGGTTTAATTGAACCATTAAAAAGACCTGCTGGTGAAAGTATTCATAATTTCTTAATTTGTTATATCTTGGCAGTTGTCATGTTTCCTCTAATCGGATTCATTGCAGAAGATTCAACACAAATTTTAGGATTAATTGGTGTTGGATTTATAAATATAATTCTTATCTCATTAATTTCAGGAATAATATTGCTTACATTAATGATATTTGTTGTTTATTTCATTTCAATCACCTCATATAATAGGGATTTAGACCCGGACAATATAGTAATTCCTATTTCAACTAGTTTAACAGATATGATTTCTAGCATGACCTTGATTTCCGTTTCACTTTTAATTCTAGGTGCATTAATTTAATCCCAAACTTTCAATATGAATTCGCATGTTTGGGTCGTAAAATAATTGTAATCCAGCTTATTTTTATCAAAATCCTTGGGAACAGCAACCAAAACAGATTTTGCATCTTTTTTATCTAAATGAATAAATACTATTGAAGATGATTCATTTGATTCAAACATATCACTTAATTCGTTGTTTAAATAGATTTTGGTTTTTGTAATTTTATTTCCATCATGACTTTTGAAATGGGTGTTGTCTATATAATAGTCATATTCCAAATTTTCACTTTCATTAAACAGTAGATAATAATCCATCTTTTTTAAATTTCCCTTAAAGATTTTAAAGTAGCTGCAGCTGTGGTCTTTTTGATTATGGTTGTGATTACATTTGCTGTCCTGCAGGAAATCACAAACTGTATATTTTTTGAAAAAATCACATTTGACAACTCTATTCACACTGTAAACATTATTAGTTTCAATATCATTTGAACCAATTTTTACACTTGAAATTGATGTCTCATATGGCTTCAGCTCCATGGATGATGAAAATTTATTATCAAAAATTTTTCTTTTTACTAACTTATCGTAATCTCTACCAAGTTCCAATAATTTAAAGTATGAAACGCTATTTGGAATTACATTTTCATCTCCATTAATTATTGCTAGTCCAACCCTTTTAGGTTTAAAGTCTTCCCAATTAATTGGAGTTCCAGGATCATTTATTAATGTATCAACTACTTCATTAATCGTTTTTTCAATATTGCTGTTTTCTACATTCTTTGAAATTTTTTCTTGTGAAATTTCAGATGCTAGTGAAGTGATACCTAAAATCAATAATATGATTATTCCCACAACCACTATTTCAAGTGTAAAATTTCCTTTGTTATCCATCTTCATGCACCAGCCCATATTTTTTAGCATGTGATGAATCCAAAATCAAGCTATTGATGTCATATTTGTTTAATTTTTCTCCTGTGTATCTGTCATGAAATACAACATGGTCCGAGCAGGATACACTCTCGTTAGTTAGTGGAGTGTGGGTCTGTATAAAAACTTCCATTCCATAGTGTGGACAAACACCTTTTCCGTCTAATCTGCATAAGTAGCAGCTACCGTCTGCACTTTCATGGAAATATCCTTGTTTCAAACATTCTTTTAATGTATTTCCATCTCCATGATGAATATATGGATCATATGGACATTTTTTTATAAATAATGGTGATGTAGCCAGAATGTATGATTCATATGAGTCTACATTATGCAATCTCAGATACTGTGCCAACGCTTGAAAATAATGGATTTTCTTACCGTCATTGTTGATATTATTGTAAATTTTAGGTAATTTTGCATAGGGCAGAGGGTCTTTTAATCCTTCAATTGAAGAATTGCTTTCTAAAATTCCATCGAATTGATTAGTATCTTTATCAGCCTTTATTCGTACTTTAAATAATACTTTCCAAGGGCTGTCTGTACTTTCAACTGACAAAACTTCTGACCTTATATTGATGCCATATTTTTCATTATATTCTTTATTTACTTCTTTTAATTTGTTGTTTAATATTTTTTTAATGTCTTTTCTGCTGTCATGAATAATGTGTGCATGATATAATTTTTCCGTTTCTTCAGCTATTGAATCCCGGCCAAGTTGTTCCAAATTTTTATTGTAGTCTTTAATGATGTATTTGAAATTATCATTTGAAATGGAATTGATATTTTCATTTTCCATATAATTTATACTATTTACAATAAAAATTACTATCAATGCTATTGAAACAATTAAAATAACCGTAGTTCCTGTAATAATATTTCCTTTGTTGTCTATTTTAGAATACATGGAATAAAATTAGAATAATATTTTTAATATTAATTGTTGAAGTGCGACTGTGTGATTTTTTTAATCTTTTATAAATCGAAATTTAAAAGTTAATTTTTTATATTAAATTGATTAAATGTAGTAATAATTAAAAAAATATTTGGAGGATACCATGTCAGATACTGTTAGAATGTGGCGTCATATACAACAAAGATATAGTCTTGTTGGTTCAAAATGTAATGAGTGTGGAGATGTATTTTTCCCTTCTCGTGTTGTTTGTCCAAATTGTAGAAGAAAAGGAAAATTAGAGCCTTTCCAATTTTCAGGCAAAGGAAAAATATATACTTATTCAGTAATTAGATCACCTCCTGATGATTTCAAAAAAATGGCACCTTATGCTGTTGCAGTAATCGAATTGGATGAAGGTGCTAAACTGACTTCACAATTAGTTGATTGTGATGTTGATGACATTGAGATTGGTGATCCTGTAGAAATGGTCTTTAGAAGAATTTCTGAAGATGGTCCTGATGGTGTAATTTCTTACGGATTTAAATTTAAACCAATCAAATAAGCTATTTTTTTGGAAAGTAATACTTTCCTTAAATTTTTTCTACTTTTTTTAATAATTACTTTTAAATAATACTTTTTTTAATAATATTATTATGTCAAATAATTTTGGAGTATTACTTATTAGTCATGGAAGTAGTTTACCTTATGGTGAAGTAACTTTTAATGATATTAAAGATAAATTTATTAAAAAAACTGATTTTCCAACAGAAGTTGGATATATGAAAGTATCTGAGCCGAGTATTGCGGGTGCAGTTGAAAATTTAAAAAAAGAAGTTGATGATTTAAATAAGATTATAGCACTTCCTGTTTTTTTAGCTCCCGGAATTCACACTAATATTGATATACCTATTCTTCTGGGATTAGACCCATTAGAAGAAGATCCTAGATGTCCTGATGGAAATTACCCTGATGAGCATTATTTATCAATTGCTGATGATGTTGATTTTGACGGAGAAATAGAATTATTATCAGCTATTGGCCCAGATGATGATTTGCTGAAATTCATTGATAAAAGAATAGATGAAGTATTAAAAGAATCTGAATTGGATGAGGATGCTAAAACTGGAATTTTACTGGTCTCTCATGGAAGTAGACTAAAATATAACAAAGAGTTTATTTCCGCATTATTCACTAAATTTGAAAAAACAACTGATTATCCTTGTAATTTTGGTTTCATGGAATTAGCTGAGCCTAGCATTCCAGATGCAATTGATGTTTTACTTAGTGAAAATGATGTTGATAGATTAATAGTTGTGCCGGTTTTCATAGCTCCTGGTGTTCATACAACTAATGACATTCCAACTATTTTAGGTTTAAAAGAGGGTCATTCCCATCATCACCATCACGACCATGACCATTCTCATGAACATGAGCATCATCACCATCACGACCTAACAACTATCGATTTCGATGGTGAAATATTGTATCCTGAGCCAATAAAGGCCGATGATATTTTAATAGATATTTTAATTAAAAAAGTTAATAATTCTTTATAAATCATTAACTACCAATTTTTTCATTGATTAAACAAACTTTAAATATTTTTAACTATAAAATAGTAGTAATAAAAAATGAGTTGTTATTATGATTGATGAAAAAACTGGTATTTTACTTTTAAGCCATGGAAGCAGATTAGATGATGGTGAAGAAGTAATTAAAGCTTATACTGATATGTATAGAGAAGAATTCCCAAATGTAGCAGTTGAATATGGATTTATGGAAATAAGAAAACCGGGAATTCCTGAAACTATTAATAAATTAACTAAAGAAAACGATTTAGAAAGGATTATTGTAGTTCCTGTATTTGTCGCTCATGGATTACACACAAAAAGGGATATTCCAGGATTGCTTGGAATTGAAAGTGATTTTAAGGAAGAAGATGCACACGGTCATCATCATCACCATCACGGCCACGACCATGGACATGATCACGGTCATCATCATCACCATCATGATGATGAAGAGGAAAGTTTCGAGTTTGATGGTGAAATAATCTTAACAGACCCTCTCGGTATCGATACAAGGTTATATGATATCATAAAGGATAGAATTTCAGAACATTTATAATGTTCTCTTTTTTTGTTTTTTTTT